>JGI20154J14316_10000369_pt1 | contig 40256 bp, 46 predicted proteins | sample COG_04_FD_14316 | JGI IMG/M metagenome (IMG submission 14316)
TAAAAAACAACAAAGACGAATTAAATTCATAATTGCCAAATATAGTTTATTAAACTATTTTTTAAAATCTTTTACCAATAGAAATATTTAATCTAGCACTAGCAGCAGTTCTGTCACTAGAATCTGATTCTTCGTCAAAGAACAAGTTTCTACCAACTCCTAATAAAGTTTCGAGTGTAAATCCTTTTCTATTAATCCACTTTCTACCAACGGCCAAACCTAAAGCCATATCGAAGTAATTTTCTTTATTGTAAGTGGATGAGGTTAAATTATATATTTCAGCGTCACCAAATGCAAACTTAGTAAACACCTCAGCAAAAACTCCATAACCCCCATAATCTTCAGATTGTAAAAAATAAAATCTATAATATGGTGTAATAGCAAGATTATCATTCCAATCTGAATCTTCTCCACCAAGATTTATAAAAAGTGTAGTTCCAAAAGCAGTAGATGAATCATTTATTTTTTCATAACCTACTGAAAGTGCAGGAAAAACTAGTAGATCTAAAAAATCAAGCTTGAATTCTTTTGTTCCAATTTGCTTGGAAAATTCTTCAATTTGAGTATCGGTTTTAACAACTTCAACTTGTTGTATTTTATCTTGAGAATAAGATGTTAAAGAAATTATAAAAAAAAGTGTAATTAAGTTTTTCATGTTTAAATATTTATATTTTTACAAATATATCAAATAACATGCCATTAATTAGAATAATTCTAAATAATTAAATATGATAAGTAATATAAAAAATACATTATATGCATTAATATTTATCTTAGTTAGTTCGTGTAAGTCTACTTATGACACGAAACCTTTTGCTACAAACGAAATACCAGAAGCTCCGAGTTACAATAGTTTAAACTCTTGGGCTGCTCACCCTAAACTAAAAGACAGTCCTCTGTCTAAATTTTACAACAAGGAATCCAAAGTAGATGTTTTTTATATATACCCAACCATAATTACAGAGACATCTGACTCGGATTGGAATGCTGACACATTTAATAGTGAAACAAGAGACAACATTATAAATGTAGCAATTAAGTACCAAGCATCAGCTTGGGCAAGCTCAGCAAGAGTTTTTAGTCCTTTTTACAGGCAAGTTCATTACAGAGCATTTTTTAAACCATATACGGAAAATGGAGGAAGACCTGCCTATGAAATAGCCTATGCTGATGTAAAAAGGGCATTTGAGTATTATTTAGAAAATTATAATAATGGAAGACCAATTATCATAGCTGGTCATAGTCAAGGTTCTGGACACGGAATGAGGATACTAAAAGAATATTTTGATGAAAAACCACTACAAGAAAAATTAGTTGCGGCTTACCTAATAGGCGCAAATATTAAGCATAATGAATTTAAGACTATTCAACCAATGTATAATGCTGAAGAAACTGGAGGTTTTGTAAATTGGAATAGTTACAAGAAAAATAAAAAACCAAGAATTAATAGAGATCCTGCTTATAATTCATGGAAAGAAAGTAATGTAGTAGTAAATCCAATTACTTGGGATAGACAAAGAAAATCTGAAATAGCTGACCACAAAGGATTATATTTTTATGATGAAAAAGTTTATCCAAAAAGTATTAAAGTGGAATTAACTAGTGGAATGCTTTGGGTTAGTTTACCAAAAAATGTTCCAAATCGTTTACTTATGAGACTTATAAGAAATTATCACTTTGGGGATATCAATCTATTTTGGGAAGATATTAGACTAAATACTGTTGTTAGAATTAATAGCTATTTAGAATCATTAAACAAGAAATAATTGCTGATTTTTTTTACTCTATAACTAATCTGTTAGAAAAAATAAAAAAACATTTTTTCAATATATTTTTTGTAACAGAGAGAGATAAATTCTTATTAAAAACATAAAAATTATGATATTTATCAATATTACAGAGAGAATTATTGTTTTTTAACAAAAAAAAAGACTATATTTAAGTATTACTAATCTAAAAAACTAAAAAACATGGGTTATTCACACCAAAACAGTAAAGGAAAAACTTACTTTTTACATTCTAAAGATGTAGAGTTAAAAGGAGGAAGACAACAAACAATTTATTACTTCGCTAAAGACTCTAGACCTGAAGCATGTGATTTACCTGCTGGTAAAGTAGTTATTGAAAATACTAAAACTGGACTTCCATTTTTAAAAGGAAAATAGTATTAAGTATTTAATATTAAAAAAAAACCCTCTATCGAGGGTTTTTTTTATTTATATATGTTTTACTGTACATATTTATTCTTTGTATTATATTTGAAAAAAAATTAGAATGACATTATTACTCATGGCTGCTGGTAGTGGTAGCAGATACGGAAAATTAAAACAGTTTGATGAATTAGGACCTAAAGCAGAGTTTTTATTAGAGTTTAGTATATATGATGCTATCAATAACGGCTTTAACCACATAGTTTTAGTAACTAAAAAAGAAAATAAGGACTTTTTAAATAATTATTTAATAAATAAAATTCCTAATAATATTAAAGTCGATGTCGTTGTTCAAGATATTAATGATCTTCCAAAAGATACTAAGCTAAAACATAAGAGAATTAAACCCTGGGGTACAGCTCATGCAGTTTGGTCTGCTAGGAATGTTATAAAATCTAGTTTTGTAATTATTAATGCAGATGACTATTATGGTAAAGAAGCATTTGAGCAAGCTGCTAATTATATGAAATCGATAAACTATGATAAATCTTATGGTTTAGTGACCTATAAATTAGGTAAAACATTATCGGATTTCGGCACAGTTTCAAGAGGAATATGTCAAGTAGAAAACAACAAACTTATTTCAATTAAAGAGCATATTAAAATTTATGAAAATAAAACTCGAATAATTGATGAAGATTCTGGGAATATTTTAGAACACAATGATGATGTTTCTATGAATTTTTGGATTTGCAACACAGATATATTTGATTACATAGAAAACTATTTCAAAAAGTTCTTACAGCAAGAAAGTAATCTTGAAAAGAATGAGATTTACTTACCTTTTGTAGCTCAAGAAATGATGAACGAAGGCCTCATTTCAATTAATGCAATCAAGTCTGACAGTGATTGGTTTGGAGTTACATATTTTGAAGACAAAGATAATGCGGTAAAATCTCTACAATCATATACTTCATCCAATAAATATCCGAGTCCACTTTGGAATTAATAAATTCAAAATATGGATAAAGATTTACTAAATGAAATATTATCTAATTTTGAAATTACTGATAATTTAAAAACATTTAAAAAGATCTCTTCTGGTTATATTAACGATACTTTTAAAATATACATTGATGGGTATCCAAGATATATTCTTCAAAAAATAAATTCTAAAGTTTTTACAAAACCAAAAGATATTTTTTATAACATAGATCTTATTAAAAAAAAATCTATAAATATTGGTATTACATTAGTTAATTCTAAGCTTAATCTACCCTACATAATTACAAATAATTCTGATTATTGGAGGCTTATGAATTATGAATATGACAGTAAAACATATGACAGCACTATTGATCCTGAAATAGCTTTAGAGTGCGGTAAAGTTCTTTCAAATTTTCATACTAGTTTAGAAGACATAGACCTTTCTGAGTTTAAGTACATATTAAAAGATTTTCATAAATTACCTACAAGAATTCGTCAATTTAATGAGGTCTGTAAAAATATTAATACAGAAACTAAAAGAAAATATTCAAATCTTATAAATACAATAAATATTTTATCAAAAAGGTTTAAAATAATTTATAGCTCAAGTCTTAAATTAAGACTTTGCCACAATGACTCTAAGCTTAATAATATTTTATTTAGTAAAAGCAAAAAAGGACTTTACTTAATTGACATTGATACTATTATGCCGGGTTTAATTTTATATGATTTTGGAGATACAGTTAGAACACTTGTTAATCCAACTTCGGAAGAAGAAACAGACCTAAGTAAAATTAAATTTAATAAAGAAATGTTTGATTCATTTATCAGTGGTTTTAAAACAGCATTATTAAATATTGAAGAGAACGAAAGAAACTTACTACCACTTTCAGTAGCATTAATGCCTTTTATGCATGGTGTAAGAGCTTTAACTGATCATTTAAACGGTAATAAATACTTTAAAGTAAATTACCCTAATCAAAATCTAATAAGGGCTAAAAACTTAATTAAATTTTCACAAGTTGCATTAAAAAATGAAGAATACATGAAAAAAATAATTAATTCTTAATTTAAAGAATCTAAAATAACTTCATTTCGATTACTAAGCCAACCATTCATTCCTTCTTTTAGATTATATACTTTTTTAAATCCTAAAGATTTCATCATTAAAGCAGATTTACTACTTCTATTCCCTGATTTACAGTAAACAACAGTAGTTTTTGATTTATCTAAAACATTAATACTGTCAACAAAACTAGATTTATAAAAATCTATATTTAATGCTCCACCAATATAACCAGTATTATATTCTTCAATTGTCCGAACATCAATAAGTTGAATATTCTCTACACTATTCAATGATTTAAAATCAGTAGTAGTTATTTCATTTATTATTGTGCCGGAAAAGTTACATGAAAACAGAACTATAAAAATACAAATTAGAGTGATTTTATTAACCATAGTTTACAAAATTACCTTTTCACCATTCCAGTTCATAAAACCACCCAAAAGATTATAAGTTTTATCAAAACCTAATTGATTCATTAAGGAACAGGCTTGTGCACTTCTACCACCAGCTTTACAGTATATAAAATAGGACTTAGATTTATCTAACTTACTTATTTCATCTATAAATAATTGACCATTATAAATATCAATATTAATTGCATTTGGAATAATTCCTTCAGCAACTTCATGCTCAGTCCTAACATCAATTATTATAGAATTTTCATTTGTATCACATTGTAATTTCCAATCAGATTGATTTAAATCCATAGTTTAATTTTTTTTTATTAATAGACTATCTGGTAAAAATCAATTCATTTCCGGAGGATAGTTTATCCGAAAAACGGTAATTATCTTGAGAAAAATGTTTTAATTCATTAACAGACTCAACCTTGTTATCTATAACATATCTGGTCATTAGCCCTCTTGCTCTTTTAGAAAATATAGCTATAGTTTTATATTCACCATTTTTTAGCTGTTTAAAATTCGCAGTTATCATTGGTATTTTTAATGCTTTAGTATCTATTGCTTTTACATACTCATTACTGGCTAGATTCAAAAACAACTCTCCATCCTTAAGTTCTTCATTAATTGATTTTGTTAGTTGAACTTTCCAATAATCATACAAGTTTTTATTTTTTCCAAATGATAGTTTTGTACCCATTTCTAATCTGTACGGCTGCACCAAATCTAAAGGTTTTAAAATTCCATAAAGACCAGAAATTATTCTAACTGTGTTTTGTAATAACTCAATCTTATTCGCAGGTATAGAATAGGCATCAATTCCTTTATATACATCTCCATTAAATGCATATATCGCTTGTCGTGAATTAGAGGGATTAAATGGTAGACTCCAAGACTGGTTTCTTTCATAATTTAAATTACCTAAAGAATTAGAAATACTCATTAATTTAGACAAATCATTTGGAGACTTATTTTTAAGAATATTATTTAACGTTTCTGCTTCTTTTAAAAAGCAAGACTGACTAAATTCCTTTGTAGGTAATTCACTAGTGTAGTTTAAAGATTTTGCTGGAGAAATAACTAATTTCATATAAAATAATTTTAATTAAAATTACAAACGAAAAATATAAATACAATAAAAAAAATCATAAAATTACATTTGATGTTTAGAGTAATTAGTCCATTTGTCTAAACATAGTTTAAAATCATCAGGTAGTTCTGATTCAAATTCCATAAATTTATTTGAAGTGGGATGTATAAATCCTAAACTTTTAGCGTGAAGAGCCTGCCTAGGTAATGCTTTAAAACAATTATCTACAAACTGTTTATATTTTGTAAATGTTGTTCCTTTAAGAATTAAATTTCCCCCATATCTTTCATCATTAAATAAGGTGTGTCCAATGAATTTTAAATGCACTCTAATCTGATGTGTTCTACCTGTTTCCAACCTACAGCTAACAAGAGTAACATAACCAAATCTCTCTAGTACCTTGTAATGAGTAATTGCTGGTTTACCTAAATCACTATCCTCTTCGTTAAAAACAATATTTTGCAACCTGTTTTTTGGGTTTCTACCAATTACCTCATCTATTGTCCCTTCATCCTCCTTAGGGTTTCCCCAAACCAAAGCTACGTATTCCCTTTTACTAGTTTTATCAGCAAATTGTTTTGATAACTTAGTCATAGCATTTTCATTTTTTGCAACGACTAGTAAACCACTTGTATCTTTATCAATTCTATGTACTAAACCAGGTCTATTGGATGAGTTATTTGGTAAGTTATCAAAGTGATAAATCAATCCATTAATCAAAGTTCCTGCATGATTTCCATGTCCTGGGTGTACTACCAAACCTGCAGGTTTATTTAATACAATTATATCATTGTCTTCATAAACAATATCTAAATCAATATTTTCAGGTAATAATAAATTCTCAACTGGTGGATATTCAAAAAAAACTTTTATATCATCATGGGGTCGAACCTTATAATTTGATTTAACAATCTCTCCGTTAACTCTAATACTACCACCTTTGGCTGCAGCTTGAATTTTTGTTCTTGTTGCATTCTCAACAAAATTCATTAGATACTTATCTATTCTCAATGGCTCTTGACCAGCTTGAACTGAAAAAGAATAGTGCTGATATAAAGATTCAGAATTTTCCATTTCCTAAAATTAAATCAATTATGGAGTTCTTTAGCAACTTATCACCTTCGTTAATAATTATACCTTTATGACTAATTTCTATTATTTCGTCTTTTCCAATATCATCAATATATTCAATTTCACCAATTATAAAACCTGAAGATTCTAATCTTTGGGTAGCTTGTCGAATTGTAGTTCTAATTATTTTTGGGATAATTATTTCGTTATAACCAGATGGATTAATTGTAAGGTATATTTTTCTGTTTATCTTGACATTTGAACCAGCTATTGGTTGATGATCTATTACTGATAAAGGTTTAAAAGAAGAATTATATCTAGCAGAGTCTAATATAACATAAGTCAATTCAATAGATTTTAAATCTACATCCACTTGATCTAAAGTCTTTCCAATAAGATTTGGAACTTTAACAGACTCACCATGCAAAGTAATATAACTTAAAGATATAACTGAAATAAAAATCAAAATAGTTGTAATGCAGATCATATATAAAATCTGCTTAAAAAAATTTAAACTGAATAAAAATTTAATAAAGCTCATTATTATTTGTTATTTAGCAAAACTAAGCATTTTTAGAGTTATTTTTTTTATGTAAATAAGATTTATAAATTAATTTATATTTTTAATAAAAAGGGAAAATGAAAAAAAATATTGCAATCATTATGGGTGGTTACTCTAGTGAGTATAAAATTTCTTTGGAAAGTGGAAAAGCAGTATTTGATATTTTAGATAAAAATAAGTTCAACTGCTTTAGAGTTGTAATTTTAAAAGATAAGTGGTTTTATATTGATTCTAAAAATCATGAAACAACCATAAATAAAGATTCCTTTACTTTTAAATTAAATAATAAATTAATTTATATAGACTGTGTTTTTAATGCAATCCACGGTTCACCTGGTGAAGATGGTGAAATTCAAAGTTATTTTGAAAAATTAAATATACCTGTAACAGGTAGTGGAGCTTTGCAATCAAAAATTACATATGATAAAATTGAATGTTTAGATTATTTAAAAGAATTCAATATTAAATCTGCAGATTCAATTTCTTTAAATATTAATGATAAAGTTGATATTAAAGAAATAATTAAACAAGTTGGTTTACCATGTTTTGTAAAAGCCTGTAAAAGTGGGAGTAGTTATGGTGTCAGTAAAGTTTATAAATCTGAAGAATTTGACAAAGCTCTAAAAATAGCATTTAATGAAGGATCAAAAATCATGATAGAGTCTTTTTTAAATGGAACCGAAGTTTCAGTTGGTGTTATTAATTTTAAGGGGGAAATAATTTGCTTACCAATTACCGAAATAGTTAGTCAAAACGATTTCTTTGATTATGATGCAAAATATTTGGGAAAATCTTCTGAAATAACTCCAGCTAGAATCTCTGATAAAATGAAATCAATTGTGATTAAAGAATCATTAAAAATCTACAAAAGCTTGGGTCTAAAAGGGTTATCAAGAAGTGAATTTATTTTTAAAAATNAAATNCCTTACTTGCTTGAAGTTAATACAGTACCTGGGTTAACTAAAGAAAGTATTTTACCTCAACAAGTGAAATTAGCAAATATTTCTCTTGGTGATTTATATGAAAGCTTGATTATTGAAGCTTTAAATTAATTTTTATAATTTTAAACTATGAAAAGAGCTGTTTTTCCTGGATCATTTGACCCATTAACTTTAGGGCATTGTGATATTATAGATAGAAGTATTAATTTATTTGATGAAATTATTGTTGCAATTGGCATAAACTCCTCAAAAAAATGCATGTTCAGTTTAGATGAAAGAAAAAAATTTATCAATACTCATTATGCTAATGAATCTAAAATAAAAGTAATGGAGTATGAAGGTTTAACAGTTGACTTTTGTAGTACAATTAAAGCAGATTTTATTCTTAGAGGTTTGAGAAACCCTGCAGATTTTGAATTTGAAAAAGCAATTGCACAAACCAATCATAAACTGACAGGAATCGACACAGTATTTTTCTTGACAACAGCAAAAAATTCATATATCTCATCATCAATTGTAAGAGAAGTAATTATTAACAGTGGAGATTATACAAAATTAGTTCCAGCTTGCGTAAGAAAAGATTACTTTTAAAAAAGTAGTCTTATATTTGGATAAGAATTTGTTTTAACATCTTCCAAATCGTCTTTTTTAATCCACTTTACATCCGTAATACCTTCATCTAGTTGAGGATTAAATTTACCTTCATATTCACTAAACATCTCAAACCAGTATGTTACCTTCAATCTATACTCACTATTTCTTTTAAATATATGATAGGTAACNTCTAATGGTTTTTTAATTGAAACTTCTTTAATACCTGTCTCTTCAATCACCTCTCTTAAAGCAGTTTGTGGTAATTGCTCATTTTTTTCAGCTTTGCCCTTAGGAAGATCCCATTTATCATTTCTATATATAAAAAGTGTTTCAGATTTTGAATTTATAATTTTACCTCCTGCCGCTATTACAGTTGGTATTAATTTAAAGAAATATTTTAATAACTTATCTTTGTTTTTATGATATAAACGTACCGATGTTGTATTTTTTTTTTCTAGAAGTTTAATTACTTTTTTAAATTTCACATTTTTAATTGGAAAAACTAAAAAGTCCTTTTCTTCTTCAATAACATCTGTTAATAAAATAAATTTTTTCTTGTAAAATACTTGATACATTTATAATTATTTGTTATGCAAACATATTAATTTTTGATTAGTTTTGTACACATGAGGCAAATTGATAATACAGAATTAAAAATAGCTAAAATTTTATTACAAATTAACGCTATCAAACTAAGCCCTAAAGACCCATTTAAATGGGCCTCAGGCTGGAATTCTCCAATTTATTGTGATAATCGAACAGTTCTATCCTACCCTAGTGTACGAAATGAAATTAAAGAAGAATTATCTAACCTTTTAATGAGTAAATTTGGTAAACCTGACGTAATTGCCGGAGTTGCAACTGGAGCTATTGGTATTGGAATGTTAGTAGCTGATTTTTTAAATTTACCGTTTATATATGTAAGACCAGAAGCAAAAAAACATGGTAGAAAAAATCAGATTGAAGGAAAAATAGAACCAAATCAAAAAGTTGTTGTTATTGAAGATTTGATAAGCACAGGTAAAAGTAGCATAAATGCAGTAAGAGCATTAAGAGCTCAAGACATAAAAGTTACTGGAATGGTAGCAATATTTACATACGGATTTGACGTTTCATTAAAAAATTTTAAAAATGAAAATATAAAATTAGAAACACTAAGTAATTATAAAACTTTGGTTGAATGTGCGCTTAAAAATAATTATATAAATTCTGCTGAACTTGAACAACTTCGATCTTGGAATACTAATCCATCAAAATGGTAGATCTTCAAAATTAATTTAATTAATTTACAAGTGAAATTTCTTTAATCCCGTAAGTATTTTCCAAATCATTTTCCATAATAACTTTTAGCTTACCATAACCATTAACACCCTTGATGTAACCAGAAACTAGATTTGCATCTGCTAGCCTAAACATTGAAACTTTATTTATTCTATATAAATTATCCTCATAAATCCTTTGTAGTTCCGTACGACCAGCTTGCTGTAAAAAACTAAAATAAAATTTTATATCGATTATAATTTGAGAAAGTATTTCATCTGTATCATAATATTTACCACTAATTTTTTTAATTGATGTAGCGTTTGGTAAGTTATTAAACTCCGTTTGATTAACATTCATTCCTATACCAATTATAATATCTTGAATAGAATTATTTTTAACAATATTTTCTATTAAAATTCCACATAATTTAAAACTCCCTGACATAATGTCGTTAGGCCATTTTACAGATATTTGAGGGATATTAAATTTATTTAATGATCTTTTTATAGCTAAGCATACAATCATATTTATATCAAACTGATTATTCAATTTAATTGTAGGATTTGAGATATATATGCTGCACATCAAGTTTTTAGATGCTTCAGACTCCCATACACCACCTACTTGCCCTTTACCCTTGTATTGAAACTCTGCTGTAACAATTGTATAATTATCTAAAACTTTTTTTACTAATAAATTCTTTAAATAATCATTTGTTGAATCAATGGCATTAAGTTTGATTATATTCATGTGTTTAAAGTAAAAAAAATAATAACTTTGCACAAATATAAAATTGATTAGTGGTTAAGAAAAAAAATAGTGATGATTCCTTAATTTACAGTATAATTGAGGCAATAGAAGACATTAAAGGAAAAGAGATTAATATATTAGATCTTCGTAAACTAGAAAATACTGTCTGTGACTATTTTATTATTTGCGAAGGGAACTCAAATACACAAGTAAATGCAATAGTTGCTTCTGTGCAAAAACACGTTAGTAAGGAACTTAAAGACAAACCATGGAATATTGAAGGTAATGATAATGGAGAATGGGTTTTAATGGATTATATAAATGTAGTTGTCCACGTTTTTCAAAAGCATAAAAGAGAATATTATGATATTGAAAGTCTGTGGGGAGATGCAAAATTAACTAAAGTCAAAACTAAAGATTAAAAAATAATAAATGATCAATAAAAAAAATAACAAAAAAAACCCTAAAGTTAATCCATATTGGTTGTATGGTGGAGTAATATTTTTATTCATTTTATTTCAAACATTTTCTGGTGGATTAGCTTCAAATGAAGTCAATAAAATTTCTCAAAAAAAGTTTTTTGAGTACGTTTCTATGGGTGATGTTGAAAAAATTGACATTGTTAATAAAAGTGTGGTTAAAGTATATTTAACTGATGAGGCTTCAAGCCAAGAAATTCATAAAGGAACGGTAAACCCTTATTTTTCTTTATCTGGTCGTTCTGCAAATTATAAATTTGAATTAGGTGATCTGCAGAACTTTGAAAATGACTTAAAGGAAAATGAAAATAACTCAGCTATCGATATTAATTATGTTACCGAACAAAATATTTGGGGAGATCTATTATTATCTATGCTTCCTTTTGTTATTATAATTGGTATTTGGATTTTTATTATGAGAAAAATGTCAGCTGGTGGATCTGGTGGAGGTGGGCAAATTTTTAATATAGGAAAATCTAAAGCTAAACTTTTTGATGAAAAAACAGATGTAAAAACTTCATTTAAAGACGTGGCTGGTTTAGAAGGAGCTAAAGAAGAAGTTCAAGAAATTGTTGATTTTTTAAAAAACCCAACTAAATACACTTCTTTAGGTGGCAAAATACCAAAAGGTGCATTATTAGTAGGTGCTCCTGGAACAGGAAAAACATTACTTGCAAAAGCAGTTGCTGGAGAGGCTAAAGTTCCATTTTTCTCTTTATCTGGATCAGATTTTGTAGAAATGTTTGTTGGTGTAGGGGCATCCAGAGTTAGAGATTTATTTAAACAAGCTAAGGAAAAATCACCTGCAATAATATTTATTGATGAGATTGACGCAATTGGTAGAGCTAGGGGTAAAAGCAATATGACTGGATCTAATGATGAGCGTGAAAACACTCTAAACCAACTTTTAACTGAAATGGATGGTTTTGGAACTAATACGAATGTAATTGTTATAGCAGCTACAAATAGAGCTGATGTATTGGATAAAGCATTAATGAGAGCTGGTAGGTTTGACAGACAAATATTTGTAGATTTACCTGATGTAAGAGAACGAAAAGCTATTTTTAAAGTTCATTTAAGACCCTTAAAAAAAGCTGCAAATTTAGATGTAGATTTTTTATCAAAACAAACTCCTGGGTTTTCGGGAGCAGACATAGCTAATGTTTGTAATGAAGCAGCATTGATTGCAGCCAGAAAAAATAAAAAATCTGTAGGCAAACAAGACTTCTTAGATGCAGTAGATAGAATAGTTGGTGGTTTAGAGAAAAAGAATAAAATCATAACTCCTGACGAAAAGAAAGCAGTTGCATACCATGAAGCTGGACACGCAACAGTTAGTTGGATGCTAGAACATGCAGCTCCTTTGGTAAAGGTTACTATTGTGCCAAGAGGACAATCTTTAGGTGCTGCTTGGTATCTACCAGAAGAAAGATTAATTGTCAGATCCGAACAAATGCTAGATGAAATGTGTGCAGCTCTTGGAGGAAGAGCAGCTGAAAAAGTCATTTTCAATAAGATATCGACTGGAGCCCTTAGTGATCTAGAAAAAGTCACTAAACAGGCTAGAGCGATGGTGACAGTTTATGGACTTAATGACAAAGTAGGTAATCTTACTTACTATGATTCCTCTAATGGTAACGAATATGGTTTTACAAAACCATACAGTGAGAAAACTGCTGAAACAATTGATAAAGAAATTTCTACAATAATAGAAAAACAATACCAAAGAGCTATTAAATTATTGGAAGATAATAAATCAAAATTAATAGAATTGGCAGAAGTATTGTTAGACAAAGAAGTCATATTCAAAGATAATTTAGAAAAGATATTTGGTAGTAGACCATTTGATAAAGAAGTGATAAATTCATGATAATTTTATATTTAATTAGTATTTGAATTTATATATTTGATTACAAGTAATTTATATTTTATTCTGATTTGAATTTTTTCAAAAACATATTTAAAAAAACCAATCAATTCGATAAAACTTCTTCATCTAATAAAGATGAAAAAAGTAGTTTTATGCCTAAAATTGAAACTCCTACAGACAATAGATTTGTACAAAATTTTATCAAAAACGGAGGTAAATTCTTATACTCAGAGAATGAAAATGAAGTAAATAAAAATATAACTTTAATCATTGAAGAGAATAGTTGGAAAAAATCTAACTTAATTAGTCTAGATAAAAATATATCCAACAGATTCAGATTAGATTATTCTTTTTCAAAGGATTCAAATGATGAGACTATATGCCTTATTTCGACATGTGAATATTTAATTGCGGATGATGGATCAATCTTAATTTCATCAAATCAAGTTGCTGAAAAAAAATTAGATGAACTCCCAGGTGATATTATAATCTTAGCTAAAACTGATCAACTTATAAATAATATTAGCGAAGGATTATCAGGAATTAAAAATAACAGTAAATCAATCCCTAGTAACATAACAAACTTGAAACATTTTAAAGATTGTAACGATAAAGATTTTTTAAGCTACGGAAGTAGTTCAAAAAACTTATATTTGATATTGTTAGAGAATCAATAATTAATTAAAGTGAAAGAGCTTTTAAAAAGAACAATTTCTGGTTTTGTTTATGCATCGTTATTTCTGTTGTCACTAAAGTCTCAATTAGCATTCATAATTTTAATATTTGTTTTTGGTATTATATGTAATGTTGAGTTTAGTCGACTAGTAAATCAGAGAAGCTATGTTTCTTACATAATATTTGCATTACTCTATGTTTATTTTACTTATTTTGAATATACTTTAATTAGCAACTCATTTTTTGACGAGAGTAAGGACATTCTTTTAGTGTTTAGTGTTTTTGTATTAATATTCTTAATTAGAGATCTTTTTGTCAAGAAAAATTTACCAAAATTTATAGCCAGAAACTATATTGCTTCAACTTTCTATCTTTCGAGTTCTTTTGTATTTATAGCGCTAATACCAATGTTTTTTGAAAGTTTTAATTCAGGAATTATTTTAGGTGTTTTTGTTTTAGCATGGGTAAATGATTCTTTTGCATATGCTATTGGAAAAAATTTTGGTAAGCAAAAACTATTTGAAAGTGTATCCCCAAACAAAACAATTGAAGGTTTTTTTGGTGGATTATTTTTTACTTGCATAGGTAGTTATGCTATAAGTTATTTTACAGACTCCTCGTTGACTAATTCAAATTGGTTATTTATTAGTATTATAGTCAGTGTTTTTGGAACAATAGGCGATTTAATTGAATCTAAATACAAGAGGCAAGCTAAAGTAAAAGATAGTGGAATAATACTTCCAGGTCACGGTGGTTTGTTAGATAGATTAGACAGTATAATACTCGCATCCCCATTTATATACTTATTTTTAATTTTTTTAGATTATGTTTCATAAAGAAGGTCATAAAATCATACTATTAACATTTATTACAGTAGTAATTATAACACTGCTATTAGATTATTTTTCTATAAATTATAAAACCTATATACAGTTTTTTTTAATTATTCAATTAATAATAGTTTTACAGTTTTTTAGAAACCCTAAAAGAATAACTAGTATTGGAGATAGCAACATTGTATCTCCTGTAGACGGCAAGGTTGTTGTAATTGAAGAAGTATTTGAACCTGAATATTTTAAAGAAAAAAGAATTCAAATAAGCATATTCATGTCACCAATAAATGTGCATGTAACTAGATATCCTATTGGAGGACAAGTGACCTATTCAAAATATCATCCAGGTAAATATTTGGTTGCTTGGCACCCAAAGTCTAGTACGGAGAATGAAAGAACATCAATAGTAATAAAAAATGAAAATTGTGGAGAAATCTTGTATAGACAAATTGCAGGGGCATTAGCAAAAAGAATTATTAATTATGCTAAAGAATCTAGTTATGTAAATCAAGGAGATGATGCTGGGTTCATAAAATTTGGATCAAGAGTGGATCTATTTCTTCCGTTGGATACTAAAATTAATGTTAGTCTTAATCAAAAAGTCAAAGGTGCTGAAGATATTATAGCTAAAGTTTAGAGTACTATTTAAAACTACTCAATGAATCTTCAATTGCTTTTATTTTTGACAATGCGTCTTGCTCTTTATCTTTTTCGACTTGTATTACTTTTTCAGGTGCATTTTCTACAAATCGAGTATTTAATAATTTCTTCTGGACAGAATTTAAAAAACCTCGCGTGTACTTTAATTCTGTTTTTAGTTTAACAATTTCCTCCTCAACATTAATATTCTTATTATCTACAGGAACATAATAGTTGTTTGACTTTACTCTAAAAGAAATAGAGTTTTCAACCTCAATTTCAGTATAAACAAGTTTACTAATATTACAAAGTTTTATAATCAATGAATTTAGATTAGAGTTAACCTTTTCATTATTTAAAACATGTAATTCAATAGTGTTTTTGAAAGAAATATTTTTTTCTTTGCGAACAGTCCTAACAGAGCTTATCACTTGAGAAGTAAAGTCAAAGTCCTTAATAATATTTTTATCAATACTTTCTGTTTTAGGCCAAGTTGAAACTATTAATGCTTGATCAACTGTTCTTGTTGAAATATTTTGCCATATTTCTTCTGAAATAAAAGGCATAAAAGGGTGAAGAATTCTTAAATTATTTTCGAAAATATTAATTATTGAATTAAAAGTTAGTTTATCAATTGGCTGTTGATAACCAGGTTTTATGAGTTCTAATAACCATGAACAAAAATCATCCCAAATTAATTTATACACACACATTAGGGCATCACTAAGTCTATATTTACTGAAATGATCCTCAATTTCAACTAGCACTGATTGAAATTTATTTTCATACCACTGAATGGATAGCCTACAATGTTCAGGCTGTTGAATATTCTCTACTGACCATCCATTAATTAATTTATAAGAATTCCATATTTTATTAGAAAACGATTTACCTTGTTGGCATAATGATTCATCAAACATTAAATCATTTCCAGCTGAAGCACTTAATAATAACCCTACGCGAACAGAGTCTGCACCATAATCATTAATTAATTTTAGAGCATCGGGAGAATTCCCTAAAGACTTACTCATTTTTCTTCTTTGCTTATCTCTAACTAAACCTGTTAAATAAATATTTGAAAATGGCTTAGTTTTTTTAAATTCATAACCTGCAATAATCATTCTAGCAACCCAGAAAAATAAAATATCAGGACCAGTGACTAAATCATTTGTAGGATAATAATAATTTATCTCATCATTATTAGGGTTATTAATTCCATCAAAAACACTTATTGGCCAAAGCCAAGACGAAAACCAAGTATCAAGAACATCAGACTCTTGCTTTAAATCAGATAATTTTAAATTTTTATTTTTAGTCTTTTCAATTGCGATACATAAAGCATCCTGAATATTAGTAGCAACTACATAGTCATTTTTACCCATTCCATAATAATAGGCTGGTATTTGTTGACCCCAATAAAGCTGTCTTGAAATATTCCAATCCCTGATATTTTCTAACCAGTTTTTATAAGTATTTTCAAATTTCTTCGGGTATAATTTAATTTCTTTGTCCTGTAAAACAGACTTTATAGCAGGTTTTACTAATTCTTCCATTTTCAAAAACCACTGATCACTAAATTTTGGTTCTATGATAGCACTTGTTCTCTCACTTATTCCAACATTATGAGATATTTGTTCAATTTTATCTACTAAACCTAACTCTGTTAGTTTTTCTATAATTTCTTTTCTTGCTACAAATCTATCTTTACCTTCAAATTCTAAGCCATATTTGTTTAATGTTGCATCATCGTTTAAAATATCTATGACCTCAAGATTGTGTCTATCGCCTATTAACTTATCATTTAAATCATGAGCAGGAGTGACTTTTAAACATCCTGTACCAAATTCTATATCTACATAATCATCTTCAATTACAGGGATGGACCTGTTACATAAAGGAACTATAATTTTTTTTCCTTTCAAATTATGAAATCTACTATCATTTGGATTAACACAAATTGCACTATCCCCTAAAATAGTCTCTGGCCTTGTTGTGGCTATTGTAATATAAGTATCTTCATTTTCTATTTTATATTTTATATAATATAGATTATCCTTTCTCTCAACATAATTAACTTCTTCATCCGAAAGAGTAGTCTTAGCTTCTGGATCCCAATTTACCATTCTGTAACCCTTATAGATAAGTCCCTTGTTGTGAAGATCAATAAAGGTAGAAATAACAGACTTACTCATGTCATCATCCATGGTAAACTTAGTCCTGTCCCAATCACAAGAACATCCTANTTTTTTTANTTGATCTAGTATGATACCCCCGTAATTATCTTTCCACTCCCAAGCATGATTTAAAAATGTTTCTCTGTCCAAATCTAGCTTATTAATACCTTGTTTTTTTAAACTATCAACTACTTTCGCTTCAGTCGCAATTGAAGCGTGATCAGTACCAGGTACCCAACATGCATTTTTGCCCTGTAACCTAGCTNTTCTGATTAAAATATCTTGAATAGTATTATTAAGCATATGNCCCATATGTAATATCCCAGTAATATTTGGAGGTGGGATAACTATTGTATACGGTTCTCTATGATCAGGCTTAGAACTAAAATATTTATTTTTTAACCAATATGAATACCACTTTTGTTCAACTTCAGAGGAAATATAATTAGGAAGAACACTCATATTATTTAAAAATTAATTATTGATTTACAAAAGTACTTATATTTCTTTATCTGAGGAATAATAATTATATTTATCTACTTTATTTTAACTATTTTTTTTATAAAAATTAAATCATAAATCTAATGAAAAACATATTAATATTGATAGGGATTGCTATCATAAATTTTAATGCTTTAGCTCAACCTAATTTAAATGCTGTAATTGAATTTGAAGAGTCAACTATAGATTATGGAACAATTGAAAAAGGAGCAAATGGAGTACGAACTTTTAAATTTATTAACTCTGGAAATATACCACTTGTAATTAGTAATGTCAAAGCTTCATGTGGCTGTACAATTCCAAAGAAACCGAATAAACCGATACTTCCAGGAGCTACTGGAGAAATTGAGGTTAAGTATGATACTAGAAGAGTTATGCCATTTAAAAAAACAATTTCTGTTAGTTCAAATGCTTTAAACTCAACTGTTCTTCTTACTATCAAAGGTAAAGTTGAAGATAATTCTCAACCAATATTAGCTAATAAGAAACCTAAAAAAATAATAAAAGACTAAAGAATGCCACAGATTTCAAATAAGGGAATTTTAATGCCGGAATCTCCAATAAGAAAATTGGTTCCATATGCAGAAAATGCAAAAAAAAGAGGAATTAAAGTCTATCAGTTAAATATTGGGCAGCCAGATATTGAAACTCCCAAAGTAGCTCTTGATGCAGTTAAAAACAATGAAATTAAAGTTTTAGCTTATTCAAGATCTGAAGGGTCTGAAAAATACAGAACTAAACTATGTGCTTATTATGACTCAAAAAATATAGTTGTAAGTGCTAATGATATTATAGTAACTAGCGGAGCTAGTGAAGCATTACTATTCACTTTTGGAAGTATTATGGACAAGGACGATGAAATAATAGTTCCTGAACCATTTTATGCAAATTATAATGGTTTTTCAATTGCTAATAGTTTAAAGATAGTACCAGTAATTTCTAAGATAGAAAATAACTTTTCTCTACCAGAAATTGAAGATTTTGAAAAATTAATCACAAAAAAAACTAAGGCTATTTTAATTTGTAACCCAAATAATCCTACCGGTTATTTATACAGTAAAAATGAAATTAAAAAATTAGTTGAAATAGTAAAAAAACATGATTTATTTTTAATTGCTGATGAAGTTTACAGAGAATTTACTTACGATGGTGAATCTCATTATTCTATTATGCAAGAGTCTTCTATAGATCAGAATGCTATTATGATTGATAGTGTGTCTAAAAGATATAGCATGTGTGGTGCTAGAATTGGATGTGTAGTTAGTAAAAATAAAAAAGTGATTGAAACTGTTTTAAAATTTGCTCAAGCAAGACTCTCTCCTCCTACTTATGCACAAATTGCGAGTGAAGCAGCTCTAGAAACTCCTGAGATATATTTTGAAGAAATTAATAAAAAATATATCCAAAGAAGGAATGTACTAATAAGTGAATTAAGAAAAATTAATGGGCTAAAAGTAGCTTCTCCCAAAGGTGCATTTTATTGTATTGTAGAATTACCTATCAAAGATGCTAACGTATTTGCTCAATGGATGTTAGAGAATTTTGACGTAAATAACGAAACAATAATGGTTGCACCTGCAGAAGGTTTTTATTCAACAAAAGGGTTAGGTAAAAATCAAATAAGAATTGCATATGTTTTAAAGGAAGAAGACTTAAAAAAATCTGTAATGATCCTTAAAAAAGCTTTAGACAAATACAATAATTAATGAAAATACACAATAATTTTTCTTTAGTAAATCATAACAGCTTTGGTATTGAAGCTACCGCAGAAAAATTTATAAGTATTTCATCTACTCAAGAACTAGAAGAACTTATTAGCTTAAATAGCAAAGAAGAAAAGATTTTTATTGGGGGAGGAAGTAACATTTTAATTACTAGAAATATAAAAGGATTAGTAATAAATTTGAACATGAAAGGTATTAGCTCAAAAAAAATAGATGATACTTATAGTGAAGTTAAAATAAACTCCGGTGAAAACTGGAATGATTCTGTTAAATGGTGTCTAAAAAATAATTTAGGTGGTATTGAAAATCTATCATTAATACCAGGAAATACTGGCGCAGCTCCCATTCAAAATATTGGCGCATATGGGGTTGAATTAAAAGATGTGTTTATCTCATGTACGGCGCTGGATATTAACACTAATAAAATTTTAGAATTTAAAAATAAAGAATGTAAGTTTGAATATAGAAACTCAATATTTAAAAAAAATAAAAATTATATAGTTTTAAGTGTAAAGTTAAAACTAACAAATTCTAATCATAATCTTAAAATTGATTATGGGTCGATTAAAGAAAGATTAGTTCAATTAGAAATAACAGACCCAAAAATTAATGATGTAGCTAAAGCCATATGCCAAATTAGAACTGAAAAATTACCAGATCCAAAAGAAATTGGTAACAGTGGTAGTTTTTTTAAAAATCCAATTATTGAAACAAAACATCTAGAAAAACTTAAATTGAATTTTAAGGAAATTCCATTTTATAAAATTTCTGATAAAAAATATAAAATACCTGCAGCTTGGCTGATTGAAAAAGCTGGATTTAAAGGCAAAAGAATAAATGATTATGGGGTACACGATAAACAAGCTTTAGTAATTGTGAACTATGGAAAAGCTACAGGAAAACAAATACTAGACTTTTCTATTAGTATTCAAAAAGCTATAAAATTTATATTTGATATCGACCTTGAAAGGGAAGTAAACGTGATCTTAAAGCCGTAATTTGAATTCTTTTTTATTAATTTGCGCTAAAATATTTACAATGGAACTAATCTTCATAACTATATTTTTCTTGGGTTTTGCTATTTTAGGAATTAGCATAAAAATATGGGGGAAAAAAGATGGTGAATTTTCAGGTACATGTGCTAGTCAAAATCCAATGTTAAATAAAAATAATGAACCGTGCGGGTTTTGTGGAAAACCTCCAGAAGAATTTCAAGATTGCACATCCGAATAATTCATGTTTAATTTTCTAAAAAAACTTGGTCCAGGGATATTGTTTGCAGGTGCTGCAATCGGAGTATCACATTTGGTTCAATCTACTAGAGCTGGAGCTGACTTTGGGATTGGTTTGATCTGGGCATTGCTTCTTGTTAATTTATTTAAGTTTCCATTCTTTCAATATGGTCCCAGATATGCAAATGCAACAGGTGAAAGCTTATTAGATGGTTACAAAAAATTAGGTAAAAATATTTTAAGTATTTATATTCTTATTTCTTTAGCTACAATGTTTACCATACAGACAGCAGTCACTATTGTTACAGCTGGAATAGCTAGTTCTTTGACCAATAATATTATTAGTGTGGAGATATGGACAATTATAATTTTAATAATTTGTACAGTTCTTTTGTATTTTGGAAAATACAAAATGCTTGACAGAATGATTAAGATAGTTATTTCAATATTAGCGTTAAGCACAATAGTAGCTACCTGCTTAGCATTTAATAATTTTTCATATGATTTTAAATTATCTCAAGTATTGCCAAAAAATAATATTGAGATTGCATTTTTGATAGCATTCATGGGTTGGATGCCTGCACCACTTGATGTATCTGTATGGCACTCACTTTGGACAATTGAAAAGAAAAAATCAGATGGAGTTCAAGAAATGAAAACTACCTTATTTGATTTTAATATAGGTTATATAGGGACAATAGTATTAGGGATCAGCTTTATGTTGCTAGGTTATTTTGTAATGAATGGTAGTAATTTAAGTTTTAGCAGTTCAGCTACAACTTTTGCAAATCAATTGATTGAGATGTATACTTCTAGTTTTGGATCTTGGTCATATATCATAATTGGATTAGCAACATTTACTACAATGTTTAGTACTACAATCACAACTCTTGACGCATCTCCTAGAGCTATGCACAAGGCAACTGAGCTTATGTTTAATAAAACAATCAAAAACGGCTATTTATACTGGCTGTTTTTTTTAGTGATTGGAACCATATTTATCTTTTTTAATTTTATTTCAGAAATGGGCTACATTGGTTAAAATTGCGACTATAGTTTCATTTATAACTGCTCCATTTTATGCGATAATTAATTATATTTTAATAAGTAGTAACCATACTCCAAAAAAATATAGACCTTCAAAACTTATGCACACTTTAAGTATACTAGGAATATTTTTTTTATTAGGATTTGGAATATGGTATTTATCAACATTAGAGTTGTTTATTTAGCATTACTTTATATCTTTGATATTAGCTTATGGAAAGTATTAAAACATCAAAAAAATTTCAGTCAATATTACCAAAACCTAAATGGTTAAGGGTAAAATTACCTACAGGTAAAAAATATACTGAACTAAGAGGTCTAGTTGATAAATATAAACTAAATACTATATGTACATCAGGCAGCTGTCCTAACATGGGAGAATGTTGGGGTGAAGGAACAGCAACATTTATGATTTTGGGGAATATATGCACAAGATCGTGTGGTTTTTGTGGGGTTAAAACTGGTAGACCTGAATCTTTGGATTGGTCAGAACCAGAAAAGGTAGCAAGATCAATAAAAATAATGAATATTAAGCATGCTGTTATTACAAGTGTGGACAGGGATGATTTGAAAGATATGGGTAGCCTTATGTGGGTCGAGACGATTGAAGCCATAAGGAGAATGAACCCAAATACAACATTAGAAACACTAATCCCAGATTTTCAAGGAATTGAAAGGCACATAGATAGGCTAGTAAGTGCAAAACCTGAAGTNATATCTCACAATATCGAAACTGTAAAAAGATTAACAAGAGAGGTTAGAATTCAAGCAAAGTATGAAAAAAGTATGAAAGTACTTAAATACATGAAAGAACAAGGTCAAAGAAGAACTAAATCTGGAATCATGCTCGGTCTAGGTGAAACAAAACAAGAAGTAATAGAAACTTTACATGATTTAAAAAACGCAAATGTTGATATTGTAACAATAGGTCAATATCTTCAACCAAGCAAAAAACATCTAAGTGTTAAAAGGTTTGTAACTCCTGATGAATTTTTAGAATACGAAAAAATTGGATTAGGTTTAGGCTTTAGACATGTTGAAAGCAGTGCGTTAGTTAGATCTTCTTATAAAGCACAAAAACACATTAATTGACCCTACAGTAATCAAGAATTAATTTATCGAATAATTTGTCAGAATCTATATTAACAGATATAGGTAAATAATAAATATTTCTTTTTGGAAATGTTTTTATCAATTTAGCGTAATCTTTTTCCGTTGTAAGAATATTAAATAAAGGATCAATTTTTTCAAGATCTTTTGAGATATAATCATGATGATCTTTAAATTGCTGATGTTCAAAATTACAATTATTATTCACAAGATAAGTAACAATTTGTTCTGGGTTTGCTAGTCCAGTTACGAGAACAAATTTGTGATTAATAAAATCAATAAAATCAATTTTTTTAGTATTAGATATTACAAATTTTGAATANTCAATTGAGCTAAAGAATANTTTTTGACTTAATTTTAATTTAAGTTTATTTTTAATTTTAATTTTTGTTGTTTCAGTTAAAATTTCTGGNCATTTGGTAACAATTACTATATCTGCCCTTTTACTAGATGATGCAGGTTCTCTTAAATCTCCAAATGGTAAAACATAATCATTTGAATATAAATTATTGTAATCTGTTAACAAAATTGACAAACCCAATGTTAATCTTCTGTGCTGAAAGCTATCATCCAATAAAATTACTTTTGGAGGATTATCAATTTGTAATAGATTATTAATTCCGTTAACACGATTATTATCTACAGAAACAACTATGTTATTATACTTATTATAAAATTGTAAAGGCTCATCACCAATATCAAAATGAGTAGATTTTTCATTAGCAAGTAAAAACGATTTAGTATTTCTACCATATCCCTTACTCAAAGTAGCTATACTATATTGATCTGATAGCAAACTAATTAAATACTCCACCATTGGAGATTTTCCTGTACCCCCGACTGCTAAATTACCTATACCGATTGTTGGTATTTCAAATTTGGTTGATTTATATATAGACAGGTCATACAAAACATTTCTAAATACAGAAAATAAGTAATAGATAGGGGTAATAAAAAAGAGTAACTTTCTTAAGAGTTTCATACAACTAAAGTAATTATTTATCTTTGAAATAAATACAAAAAAAATGATTGTAAAAGATATAATTAAATTACTTGACGATAAGTATCCATTTTGTTATGCAGAAGATTATGATAATGTTGGTCTAATCATCGGAGATGAACAAAATAAAGTTAAAGGGATTATAGTTTGCCTAGATGCAATTGAATCTGTAGTAAACGAGGCTATTGAGAAAAAATGTAATGTAATCGTAAGTTTTCATCCTATTATCTTTGAAGGTTTAAAAAAAATAACGAATTCAAACTATGTAGAAAAAACAATACACAAATGTATTAAAAATAATATATCCATAATATCAATTCACACAGCAATGGATAACTCAGTTATTGGTGTGAATAAAATAATATGTGATAAACTAAAATTGACAGAAACTGAAATTCTTATTCCAAAAAAAGGAACAATAAAAAAACTAACTACATATTTGCCTGAAAAGAATCTAGAAGATTTAAAAAATAAATTATATATTTCTGGTGCAGGTACTATAGGTAATTACGATCAATGCAGTTTTTCAGTAAAAGGAATAGGAACATTTAAAGGAAACAGCAAATCCAATCCCGTAATTGGAAAAAAAGGTGATTATACTAAAATAGAAGAAGTTAAAGTGACTTTTACATTTCCTAAACATAAAGAACTAGAAATATTACAAACTTTAAAAATTAATCATCCTTATGATGAATACGCATACGAAATTATTACTACTGAAAACATCAATAAAGATATTGGTCTTGGAATGATTGGAAAGCTTAGTAAAAGTATGAGTGAAAAAAAGTTTATCGATTATATCAAAAATAAAATGAATACCAAATTTATTAGACATTCAGAATTAACAGAAAGGAATATTAAAACTATTGCTGTTTTAGGTGGATCTGGAAGTTTTGCAATAAATAATGCCATTTCTGCAAATGCAGATGTATACATAACGTCTGATTTAAAATATCATGATTTTTTTAAGGCTAATAAAAAAATATTACTGACCGATATTGGTCATTATGAAAGTGAACAATACACAAAAAACGCAATACATACATATCTTAGCGAAAAAATTACTAATTTTGCAATCGTTTTATCAGAAACTTATAGTAACCCAGTAAAATATAGTTAACCATGGCAAAAAAGAAAGAAATCACAGTAGAGAATAAATTAAGAGCTTTATACGACTTGCAATTAATNGATTCTAGAGTGGATACAATTAGAAGTGTAAGAGGTGAGTTACCTTTAGAGGTACAAGACTTGGAAGATGAAGTTGCTGGACTTACTACAAGGCTAGAGAAACTTACAGATTCTGTAGATACTTTAAATGATCAGATTAAAATGAAAAAAAATCTGATGGAAGAAGCTAAAGCATTAATTAAAAAATATACGGAACAACAGAAGAATGTTCGTAACAATCGTGAATTTAACTCATTAACTAAAGAAACTGAATTCCAAGATTTAGAAATTCAATTGGCAGAAAAAAATATTAAAGAGTTTTTAGCTAAAATTGAGCATAAAAATGTTGTTATAGATGAAGCTAAATTAAAACTTTCCGAAAGAAAAAATCATTTAAAACACAAAAAAAGTGAGTTAAATACAATACTGGAAGAGACTAAGAAAGAAGAAGAGGTATTACTTTTAAAATCAGAAAAATGTAAGAAAGATATCGAGGAAAGACTAGTATTAGCTTACAGTAGAATTAGGAACAATGTAAAGAATGGCTTAGCTGTTGTTGCTGTTGAAAGAGGAGCCTCAGGTGGATCTTATTTCACTATACCTCCGCAGATTATTATGGAAATTGGTTCAAGAAAAAAAATAATTACTGATGAGCATAGCGGAAGAATATTAGTTGATGAAGAGTTAGCCAAAGAACAGAAAGTGAAAATGGAAAAAGTTTTTGCGAAAATTTAATACATAAAATTAATTTCGATAATTAAAAGCTTCTATATAAATAGAGGCTTTTTTTATTATATATTTATCTAATGAAAAAAAACCTATTGATTACTGTTTTAGTTTTAATAACTAATTGTACAAATGCTCAAAAGTTTTCAGAAAAACAAAACTTGATTATTAATTCAACTCCAGTTGAGGTTAATACAGATAATATTCACAAAGCTTATTTTGCAAGTGGATGTTTTTGGTGNGTAGAAGCAATATATGAGAGTATTATNGGAGTAAATGAGGTGATTAGTGGTTACTCTGGTGGATTTACATCAAATCCTACATATGATATCGTTAATACTCAGACTACTGGTCATGCAGAGACCATAGAGGTTGTTTACAATCCTAAATTAATAACTTTTTCACAACTTGTAGATGTCTATTTTGGAACACAAAATATTGAACAAATTAATGGTCAAGGCCCTGATAATGGAACCCAATACCGATCCATCATTTTTTATCAAAATGAAAATCAGAAAAATATAATCAGTAAAAAAATTAATGAAATCACACAATCTTTAAAAGTTAATGTAGCAGCAGAGTCATATCCATTTCTTAAATTTTGGAAAGCTGAAAAATATCATCAAGATTTTAAAAAAAACAATAAGTTTAATAGTTACATAATTAATGTTTCAGATCCTCGTTTCAAGAAATTTAAATATAAGTTTTCAGAAATCATTAAACAAAATCAATAAAATTATATTACTTATTAATAATTGTTACTTTTACTAGACACTTAATATACTATTTTGATTAAACTTGAAAACTCACTAAACTTTGCTAAACAACTTGATCAGTTAGATAGTCTTTCTGAATACAGAAATCTATTTCATATTCCAAAAGATAATCATAATAATGATCTTATATACTTTTGTGGAAATTCTTTAGGACTTCAACCAAAATCTACAAAATCTTTTATAGACAAAGAAATGAAGGACTGGGCCAATTTAGGTGTTAAGGGATGGAGTAATGCAAAAAATCCATGGCTTGAATATCATAGCTATCTTACCAATGAAATGGCAAATATAGTAGGTGCAAAGCCATTAGAAGTCGTTGTGATGAACACCCTTACAGTAAATCTACATTTAATGATGGTGTCATTTTATAAACCTACTGACACAAAGTTTAAAATTATTTTAGAAGCCGATTCTTTTCCTTCTGACATATATGCTGTTGAATCACAATTAATTCACCACGGATATAATGCAAATGATGGAATTATACTGTGGGAAACAAAAAATGTAGAAAATAAATATCAGGAATTAGAAAATATTTTTTTAGAAAATAAAAATGAGATTGCCTTAGTATTAATTGGAGGAGTAAATTATTACACAGGTGAATATTTTAATTTAAAAAAAATAACTGAGATTGGTCATAAATATAAATCCATTGTTGGTTTTGACTGTGCTCATGCTGCTGGAAATGTTCAATTAAATCTAAATAAAGTCGGAGCAGATTTTGCTATTTGGTGTAGTTATAAGTACTTAAATTCCGGACCTGGAAGTTTATCAGGTTGCTTCATCCATGAAAGACATGCATATAACAACAATCTAAATAGATTTAGAGGATGGTGGGGTAACGATCTAAATAACCGGTTTAATATGAGAGAGCCCTTTCAAACTATTCCTGGTGCTGATGGCTGGCAGATTAGTACACCAACTATTCTATCTATGGCTGCAATAAAAGCCTCTCTTGAAATATTTAAAGAAGTGGGTATGAAAAAACTATGTGAAAAATCTACATTGTTAACTAACTATTTAGAGTTCCTTTTACTAGATCTTAATTCATCAAAAATTAATATAATCACTCCTACAGAGTCATTATCTAGAGGTTGTCAAATTTCCATAGAGATAACTAATGCTGATAAAAAATTTCACAAAAGCTTAACTGATCTTGGGGTGATAACAGATTGGAGAGACCCAAATGTTATTCGTTGTGCTCCTACTCCATTATATAATTCGTTTGTGGAAGTTTATTTATTTGTAGAAAAGTTAAAGTTACTGATTTAATGAAATACATTAATAACGAAAAACTTGATGAATACTTAATTAATCACTCTGAAAAAGAGCCTGAACTTCTTAGTAATTTAAATAGAGAAACCAATCTAAAAGTTCTTCAGCCAAGAATGATAAGCGGTGCGTATCAAGGCAGGCTATTAAGTCTAATTTCTAAAATAATTAATCCTAAAAAAATATTAGAAATTGGAACATTTACTGGTTATTCAACATTATGTTTAGCTGAGGGCTTACGTGAAAATGGAGAGATTCACACTCTAGATATTAATGAAGAATTATATAGTTTACAAAGAAAATATTTTAAAAAATCTTCTTTTAATAGCAATATTATTCAACACTTAGGAAATGCATTAGACATAATTCCAAAATTGGATCAGGACTTTGATTTAATCTTTTTAGATGCAGATAAAATTAACTATCCAAAATATTTAGATATTTTAATAGTAAGATTAAAAAAAGGAGGTGTATTACTTTCAGATAACGTACTATGGGATGGTAAGGTTTTAAATCAAATTTCTCAAAAAGACAAATCCACTAAAGCTATTGTAGAATATAATAAATTGTTAAATAATAGAAAAGATATGGATTCCGTGATTTTACCAATAAGAGATGGCATAACAATAAGTAGAAAGAAGAAATAAATTATAAATCTCTTTTTATTGATCCAGAAAACTCTTCGAGATCTTTTTTTACTTTTGACAACTCGTTATTTACATCTTTAGTGATGGAATTGTTTTTAACAGATTCTGACGAAGATTGAATTTCTCTTTTAATGTCATTAGTAGCATGCTTAATTTCATTTAGACCTTTTCCAAGATTTCTTGCGATGTCAGGAATCTTATCAGCACCAAAAAAAATTAAAGCAATAAATAATATTATCGCAATTTCAGCACCACTTATGAATAAATTAAAAAAATATAGTAGCATTCTACAAATATAATCAGTAAGTTTAATTTGGATTATAAAAGTTGGTTTTTTTTTAAATTTATTCTATGAAAAAAATGATTTTAGCTAGTACTTCTACTGTATTTGGAAGTACTTATTTAGATTATATTAAAGATGAAGTTAAATTATTATTTAGGAATTCAAAAAAAATAATTTTCATTCCATATGCAAGACCTAACGGTTTAACTTATGAGAAATACACAAAATTAGCATCTGATTTTTTTGTCAAATTAGGGATTGAGGTTAATGGCATACATGAGTACAAAGATTTAAAGCAAGCGATAAAAGATACTGATGGAATATTTATTGGTGGCGGTAATTCTTTTTTACTTTTAAAAAAATTAATTGATAATGATCTAATAAATTATTTAAAAGAAGCTATTGACAAAGGAAAACCATATTTAGGGACTAGTGCAGGAATTAATATATGTGGACCCTCGATTGGAACTAGTAATGATATGCCAATTATACACCCAACTAGCTTTAATGCACTAAATATAATTCCTTTTAATATCAATCCACATTATCTCGATTCAATTTCCAACAGCAAACATATGGGTGAAACAAGAGAAACTAGAATTAAAGAGTTTCACTTTTTTAACTCTCAAATTGTAATTGGATTAAGAGAAGGTAGTTATTTATCTGTTTCTGGTGAGAAAATAATTTTAAAAGGTAATAAGTCCGCTAGGGTGTTTGAACAAAATAAAAAACCATATGAAGTTGAAATAAATTTTAATTTAAGTGACTTATAACAAAAAATGTTGATGGGCAATACTAAACTTATATAAAAATTTAATGATAATTCAGTAAATTTGTATAGATTTTGAGATGAATAAAAAAGTAATTTTAATGATATTAGATGGTTGGGGCAACTCTCCAGACCCAAAGGTTTCTGCAATAGATAACGCTAATACTAATTTCATTGATAGTTTATACAAAAAATATCCATACTCCACTTTAAGAACGGACGGATTACACGTTGGTCTTCCTCAGGGTCAAATGGGTAATAGTGAAGTTGGGCATATGAATTTAGGTGCTGGTAGAATAGTTTATCAAGATCTTACTAAGATTAATATATCTATTGAACAAAATAAACTTAAAAAAGAAAAAGTCATTGTAGAGACATTTGAATTTGCAAAAAAAAATAATAAAAAAATTCATTTTCTCGGATTAGTAAGTGATGGAGGGGTTCACTCTCACACTAATCATTTAAAAGGATTAATTGACATCGCAAAAGAATACAATATTGAATCTTATATACATGGCTTTACTGATGGAAGAGATGTAGATCCAAAGTCTGGCTCTGGATATATCTCAGATTTAAATGATTATATAAAAAATAGCTCTATACAAATAGCATCTATTACAGGTAGGTATTATGCCATGGATAGAGATAACAGATGGGAGAGAATAAAACTTGCTTATGATGCATTAGTAAATGCAAAAGGAGAGAAAAGCTCAAATTTAATTCGTAGTATTCAAAATAATTACGATAACGGATGCACCGATGAATTTATAAAACCTATAATTAAAGTTGATTCTAACAATCAACCACTATCAACAATTAAAAATGAAGATATAGTAATATTTTTTAACTTTAGAACAGATAGAGGAAGAGAGCTCACAAAAGTACTATCTCAAAAAGATAATTTAGAGTTTGATATGAAGAAATTAAATCTTCATTACGTAACAATGACAAATTATGACAATACCTTTTCTAACATTAAAGTTATTTTTAATAAATCTAATCTTGATAATACTCTTGGTGAAATATTAGAAAAAAATAATAAAAGTCAATTAAGAATTTCTGAAACTGAAAAATATCCACATGTAACTTTTTTCTTTTCAGGTGGAAGAGAAAACAAATTTAAAGGTGAGTCTAGAATATTGAAAAAATCTCCTAAAGTTGCAACTTACGACCTTAAACCCGAAATGAGTGCTTATGAAATTACCGATTCTTTAGTTGCAGAGATAGACTTAGGAAAACAGGACTTTATTTGTTTAAATTTTGCTAATGGAGATATGGTTGGACATACTGGCAGCATGAAAGCTGCTATTAAGGCATGTGAAGCAGTTGATAAATGTGTTGAATCTGTTATTAATTCTGCTAATAAAAATAATTATACAACCATATTAATTGCAGATCATGGCAACTGTGAGACTATGATTAATGCCGATGGTACTCCTAATACTGCACATACTACTAATCCAGTACCTGTAATTCTTGTTGATAATGATTTAGAAAATATAAAAAATGGTATTTTGGGAGATATTGCTCCAACTATTTTAAAACTTATGGGTATAAAAAAACCTAAGGAAATGACACAAGAATCACTAATATAATTATGAGTATCACTAAAAATAGAGATGAAATTGAATTAATCAGAGAAAGTGCTTTACTTGTTTCTAAAACACTTGGAATGATTGCTGGAGAAATTAAAGAAGGAGTTACAACATTACATTTAGATAAACTTGCAGAAGAATTTATTAGGGACAATGGAGCAATTCCAGGTTTTTTAGGAATGTATGACTTTCCTAATACTCTTTGTATAAGTCCAAACTCACAAGTAGTTCATGGAATTCCAAATAATACTCCAATTAAAGACGGGGATGTTATTTCTATCGATTGTGGAGTTTTAAAAAATGATTTTTATGGAGATCATGCATATACTTTCGGAGTTGGAAACATTGCAAATGATGTTAATCACCTTTTAGATACAACCAAAGAGTCATTATACGAAGGAATTAGAAGTTTTAAAATTGGTAATAGAGTTGGTGATGTAGGCTATGCTATTCAAGATTATTGCGAAAATAGAGGTTATGGTGTAGTTAGAGAATTAGTTGGGCATGGCCTAGGTAAAAATATGCATGAGAAACCTGAAATGCCAAACTACGGAAAAAGAGGTAAAGGCAAAAAATTTGTTGAAGGAATGGTAGTAGCAATTGAACCAATGATAAATCAAGGAACACATAAAATTAAGCATCATAAGGATGGCTGGACTATTACTACATTAGATAATAAACCTAGTGCTCATTTTGAGCATAATATTGCAATTATTGATGGAAAACCTGAATTACTTTCGACATTTTCTTATATATATGAAGCATTAGGAATCAAATCTGACGAAGAGAATGAATTTCTAAATAATTATAAACTTTGATTAAATTAATTTTAAAAATATTTCCAAGAACTTTTTTAATAAAGTTTAGTTTTATATTTCAACCCTTACTAAGTCTTTTATTAAAAGGTAATAAATTTACTGATCCAATTGATGGTAAATCATTTCGTAAATTTTTATCCTATGGTTATAATAAATTAAGAAAAAATGCACTATCTCCTTCAACTCTATCTCTTGAAAGACATAGATTACTTTGGTTATATTTGACAAATGAAACAGTACTTTTTGAAAGAAAGGTAAAGCTGTTACATTTTGCTCCTGAACAGGCATTTTATACAAGATTTAAAAAATTAAATAATATTCAATACGATTCTATCGATATTAATTCTCCTTTAGCAAAGATAAAGGCTGACATTTGTGATTTACCGATAAAGGATAATACCTATGACTTTATACTTTGTAATCATGTTTTAGAACATGTATTGGACGATAATAAAGCAATGAGTGAATTGTATAGAGTTTTAAAAAAAGGTGGTACTGGTATATTTCAAGTACCAATTGATATGAATAGAAAAAAAACTTTCCAAGACGATTCAATTACTGATAAATTAGAAAGAAATAAAATATTTGGACAATATGATCATGTTAGAGTTTATGGAAAAGACTATTTCAATAAACTTAAAAATACTGGTTTTAAAGTTAAACAAATAGACTACTCAAAAGAGTTTAGTGATGAAGAAATATTAAAATACTCTATTATTAAAGGAGAAATTATTCCTGTATGTACTAAATAGAAGGAAAGTTGTTGAAAGAGATATCTTTCATTTCATTATTCAAGTCATTGTAAATAATAAAAATACTAATAGCACTATTTTCTTTTGCCAAAAGAGTAATTTCATCAACTGACATAAGTTGTAATGCGGTTGCATATGCATCGGCTTCAATACAATCCTCTGAAATCACTGTTACGCTTAGTATATTTGAAGTTGAAGAATAACCAGTTTTTGGATCTATGATATGAGCATATTTATTTCCTGAACTATCAATTTTAAATTTTCTGTAAACTCCTGAAGTTGCCATGGATTTATCCTTCAAATTAAAGATCTTATAAAGATCTCTCTGTAAACCATCAAATCTTGGAGTATCTAATCCAACTCTCCAATTTTTATTTCCATCCAAATTCATACCACTAGATCTAATCTCACCCCCAACTTCAACTAAATAATTAGTTATATTGTTAATACTCAAAAAACGTGAAATTACATCAACACTATAACCTTTAGCAATGGCATTGAAATCTATAAAAGAGTTAAAAGGTCTAATTAATTTATTTTCAATGATATTAAATTTATCTAAACCTACTAAGGTTTTGAGTTTATCGATTGGCAAATGATTGGTTTTGGGGCCAAAATTTAAGGAATTTACTAAAGGACCAATAGAAGGGTCAAAAAGACCATTTGTCTTATTGAATATATTTTTAGAAACATTAAAAACAAACTTAAAATGATTATCTAGATCAATATCTTCATTATTATTAATTTTAGTTATTAATGAATTGGGATTATAGGTTGACATTGACATATCAATAGCATCAAAAAGACTATCAATTTGCACTTTTAATTGTAATTCATCATCAGAAAAGTAAACTATACTGTAAGTGGTGCCGTACACATAACCACTAATAGAAGTTTTCTTAAATGAATTATTTGTACAAGAATAGACTGTAATAAATAGTAATAATAGGTAACGCATTAGTTTAAATTGTCATCAATTACTTGAATTCCGTTATATTCAATTATATAATCCTGATTTAAATATACAGGATTATTTTTATTTTTTGCGTTAGCTAATCCTACCCCAGCATAAAGGACCTTTGAATCATGAGATTTAGCATGTTGCTTAAATTTCTCCATCCAAACAAGATCATAATTATTTGGGTTTTTAGGTAGTAAAATTGCTTTTACAATAACAAAAAAATATTGTTTGTTTTTATCAATACAGACAAATTGAGGGTTTTTTCTTAATTTACTGTTTACTGCTATAAATTCAAAACCTCTAGATTCAAGATCTTTACCAACATGATTCATAGCTAAATTATGAAGTTCTTGATTTGATAAAGCAGTATTCATGAAAATTATAATTTAACCTCCAAAATCATCAAACCTAATATGTTCATCAGGAATACCATAATCCTCACCCATTTTTTGGACAGCTTGATTCATAAGTGGGGGACCACAAAAATAAAGTTCAATATCTTCAGGGGACTCGTGAGTGCTTAAGTAGTTATCAATAACACAATTATGAACAAAACCTACAAAACCATCACCATCAGCTTCTAAATCAGTTTTAACATTCCAATTATCTTCAGGTAAAGGTTCAGATAATGCTAAATAAAATTTAAAGTTTGGAAAATCTTTTTCTAATTTATAAAAATGATCTAAATAGAAAAGCTCTCTTCTAGATCGACCTCCATACCAGAAACTAACTTTACGACCTGTTTGTAGTGTTTTAAAAAGATGATAAAGATGAGACCTCATTGGAGCCATTCCGGCACCACCACCAACATATAACATTTCTGAGTCAGACTCATTTATAAAAAATTCACCATATGGGCCAGAAATGGTCACTTTGTCACCAGCTTTTTTAGAAAAAATGTATGATGACGCTACTCCAGGATTTACATCCATCCATCCATTTTTATTTCTATCCCATGGAGGAGTTGCAATTCTAACATTCAACATAATTTCTTTACCCTCAGCAGGGTAAGATGCCATAGAGTAAGCTCTATCAACTAGCTCATTATTGTTCATAACTAATGGCCACAAATTAAATTTATCCCATTCAGGTTTAAATTTGTCAGCAGATTCGTGTTCGTCAGGGTGAGCTGTTATATCCATATCGGAAAATTTAACCTCACCTTCGGGAATTTCAATTTGAATATATCCACCAGCTTTATACCCCATATCTTCTGGGATTGATACTACAAACTCTTTAATAAAAGATGCAACGTTATAATTTCTAACTACAGTTGCTTCAAACTTTTTAATACCAAATACTTCTTCTGGGATACTGATATTCATGTCTTGCTTAACTTTAACTTGACATGCTAATCTAGCACCAGATTTTATTTCTTTTCTTGTAAAGTGAGGCACTTCAGTTGGTAATGCTTCTCCTCCTCCACTATTTACATGGCATTCACACTGAATACAAGTTCCTCCTCCTCCACAAGCAGATGGTAAAAATATTTTTTGCGCTCCAAGTGTGGTTAATAATGTTTCTCCGGAAGCAACCTCAATTTCTTTTTCACCATTTATTGTAATCATAACAGGACCAGATGGGGATAGTTTTTGCTTAACAAATAAAAGCACACTGATTAATAATAATGATACAATTAAAAAAGCAATAATTGTTATAAGAACGGTTCCTAATGTTTGTGATGCTAAAATCATATTAATTGACTTCTTTTGTGTGTTTTGAAAATAATTTATTATCTAATTTTTGTAGCTTATTATCTGTGACTAATTCAACGTCAATCTGTTGCTTAACAACTTCTTCATCTCCTCCAGTTAGCATTCCTCCAAAACTCATAAATCCAATAGCCATTAAACCTGTAATAATAAATGTTATTCCAAGCCCTCTAAGAGGTGCAGGGACATTGGAATATCTAATTTTTTCTCGAATTGCTGCAATGGATAAAATTGCTAAGAACCATCCAATCCCTGAGCCTACTCCATAAGTAAGAGCAAGAGCTAGAGTGGGAATCTCTCTAGATTGCATAAATAAAGATCCTCCCAAAATAGCACAGTTTACTGCAATAAGAGGTAAAAATATACCGAGTGAATTGTATAAAGATGGACTGAACTTTTCAACAATAATTTCAACAAGCTGAACCATTGTAGCAATTGTAGCAATAAACATAATAAATGATAAAAAACTTAAATCATAAATTTCAAAATCTTCACTAATCCACACTAAAGCACCATCTTGTAAAATGTATTTATCTAAAAGCCAATTTAACGGTACAGTAATTGTTAATACAAAAATTACTGCCGCACCTAACCCAACAGCCGTGTCAACTTTTTTTGAAACAGCCAAATAAGAGCACATTCCTAAAAAAGTAGCAAATACCATATTATCAATAAAAATTGATTTAAATAATAATTCTATGTGCTCCATTTAACTAATTTTGTTATTCTTCAATTAAACTCATATTTCTTGATCTTTGTACCCATATAATCAATCCTACCACTATCAATGCCATAGGAGCTAACAACATAAAACCATTATTTTCATATCCAATAGAATAAAGACCAGTCTTTTCAATTGGGTCTCCTAAAACTGCATATCCTAAAAGTGTACCAGATCCTAATAATTCTCTAAAGAAACCTACAATAATTAATATAACTCCATAACCAATTGCATTTCCAATTCCATCTAAAAATGACCTCCATACACCATTTGCTAGTGCGAATGCTTCAAAACGGCCCATGATAATACAATTAGTAATTATTAGACCTATAAATGCACCTAACTCTTTACTTAAAGAATAAGAATATGCCTTTAAAACTTGATCAACAATGATCACTAAGGCTGCTACAACAGTAAGTTGAACAATTATTCTAATTTTTGATGGGATTATATTTCTAATTAACGAAATAACAACATTTCCAGCACCCATAACAAAGATTACAGAAATAGACATTACTATTGAAGCTTTTAGTTCTGCAGTTATTGCTAAAGCAGAACATATTCCCAATACTTGTATTGTAATAGGGTTATTGTCCGCCAGAGGATCGGATATTAATTTACTGTCTTTGCTCGATAATAAACCCATATACTAATTAGTTTTTAAGTTTTCAAAATATGGTTGATATAATTTAAGGTCTTTTTTTATCATTGCAGAAACTCCATCACCAGTAATTGTTGCACCAGCTATAGCATCAACTTCATTATCATCCTTAATCTTATTTGTAGGGTCTGCATTACTTTTGGAAACAGTTATTCCTTTGAAAACTCCATTTTTATCTAGAAGATGTTCGCCAATAAAATCATCCATAAAAAACCTCTGTTTAATATTTGCTCCTAAACCTGCTGTTTCAGCTTGATGATCAAAATAAGCACCTTGAACAATCATATTTTCATCCATTGCAACATAAGCCCAAACTGCATCCCATAAACCTTTACCTCTAATTGGTGCTACGTAATAAGTTTTTCCTTCTTTTTCACCAATAAATAAAGGTAACTTACGCAACTCACCAGCCTTTGCTTTAGTTTGTTCTTTTTTGATATCTATTAAATAAGCATCATTATCTTCTGTGATATTCAAGCCATCCGTTATAACAAGTTGTGTTTTAATATATTTTGAAAATTCACCAGCAACTTTACTGTCCTGAACAAAAGCAACACTATTGCCTTCATTTTCGTGAACTCCCATAGCATAAAGTATATTTTGTTGTTTTTCTATTCTTTTATTTTCATTAATCCTTGGCTTTAATGAAGAAGCCAAAAATGCTAATAAAGATCCTACAACAATTACCATCCCAGTGGCAAATAGAAGCGTATATAAATTTTTATCTGTCCTCTTTTCCATTATTAAGCAGTTTTAATTTTTAGTCTATTTAGTCTATTTTTAACATTTGCTTTAACGACATAATGATCAATAGTTGGTGCAAACACATTCATCAACAAAATTGCTAAAAATACACCTTCAGGGTAAGCAGGATTGAATACTCTAATCATTATAGATATAAAACCAATTAAAAACCCATATATCCATTTACCTTTATTAGTTTGTGATGCACTAACAGGGTCTGTGGCCATAAAAACAGCACCAAATAATAAACTACCGATTAATAAATGTTGCCAATAAGGAACACTCATTAAACCATAAAATTTACTAGATTCTCCAATCAATTCAGAACCTATAACTAGATTAAATATAGCCCCCATAAATAAAGCCCCTAAAATTGTACTAAGTATGATTCTCCAACTACCAATTTTTGTAAAAATTAATATTAAGGCTCCTAAAATAATTAATAACTTAGAAGTTTCTCCAACTGAACCAGGGATAAAACCATAGAACATTTCGGATAACGAATAAATAATATCTTGATTTTGAGCATAACTACCCAAAATGGTTTCACCGGAAATTGCTTCAGATGTTCCCGTCCTTTCGACTGCTCCATGAACCCAAACCTTATCACCACTCATCCATGTAGGGTAGGCAAAAAATAAAAATGCACGAATTGTAAGAGCTGGATTTAGAATATTCATCCCTGTACCTCCAAAAACTTCCTTTCCAATAACAACTCCAAAAATAACCGCTACTGCTAACATCCATAATGGAATATCTATTGGAACAATAAGAGGAACTAACATACCGGTAACTAAATAGCCTTCTTCGACTTCATGACCTTTAATTACAGCGAATAAAAACTCAACAGCTAGTCCAACTGCATAAGATACTATCACTAATGGAAGAACAGTTATAGCACCCAAAATAAGATTATCCCATGTAATAAAATTACCAAATAAGGATACTTCTCTAACAATACCATTAGCTATATCAATGGCTCTGTAATGTTGATAACCAGCATTAAACATTCCAAATATAAGACAAGGAACCAATGACAAAATAACTGTATTCATTGTTCTTTTTAAATCATCTGCCGCTTTTATATGAGTTCCTCCTTGAGTCACTTCATTTGGAAGGTATAAAAATGTATGTAAGGCATTAAAGGCTGGTGCCATTTTTTGACCTTTATACTTTTCTTTTAAGTTATGTAATGTTGATTTTAATCCCATTAATTATCCTATTTCTTTTTTCATTAAATCTAAACCTTCTCTAATTATCTTTTGATGAGGTTGTTTTGAAACACATACAAATTCAGTTAATGCAAAATCTTCAGGTGCTACTTCATACATACCCAAAACCTCCATCTCGTCAAGATCTTTATACATACATGCTTTTAAAATATGCATTGGAAATATATCTAGTGGAAAAACTTTTTCGTAAGTCCCAGTTGTAACAAAAGCTCTATGTTCACCGTTAGTGTTTGTTGTTAAATCATACTTTTTCTTGGGAAAAAGCCAAGAAAATGTTAATGCTCTGGAAACTGATATCTTATCAAATACTGGTTTAGTCCACCCAAATAATTCATAATCGTCTCCTTCAGGAATTACCGTGACTGAATTACTGTAATAGTCCAAGTGACCATCAGATCCAATTTTTTTACCAGACAATATGGTACCAGAAATAATTCTATTATTCTCATTTTGAGTAACAACATTATTGTTAGTAATAGAATCAATTTGACAACCAATAATAGTTTTAAAGTATCTAGGGCTTTCGATTGAAGAACCTGAGAGTGATACAATTCTTTCTGCTTTAAATTCTCCTGTCAATAGCATATGACCTATTATTACTAAATCTTGAGCAGAAACAGTCCAGACAGATTCACCCTTATTAACTGGGTCAACTTTATTAATTAAACTTCCTACATTACCACTAGGGTGAGGTCCTGAAACATTATATAGCTCTATGTCTTTAATTTCTCTAAAAATTGAATTGGAAGATTTCTCAACAGAAACATTTATATTTCCTTCGCTTAATTTACCTAAAACACTAACAGCAGCTTGTATTTCTTTTTTGTTGTCTTTTAAAGTAAAATCAAAATTAGCAGAAAGTGGCTCAGAAGAATATCCTGAGACAAAAATAGATTTGGGGAAAGATTTATGATTTGCTATGATTGCATAGGGTCTTTGCATAATAAAAGGCCAACATCCAGCACTTAATAAAAATTCAATTATTTCTTGTCTATTAGCAGATTTTTTTAAACTGCCTAGATTTTTAAAAACTTGTTTTTCATCAGCCAGAATTTTTATTGAAAGAATTTTTCGTTTTTCTCCTCTAATTATTTCAGTAATTTGACCAGAAACAGGGGATACAAACTTTAATAATTCATCTGATTTATCATAAAACAAGACATCACCAGCTAAAATATTATCAGAAATTTTTACATTAAGTTTTGGGTTAATACCGTGAAAATCAGATGGTTCTACAGAATAAAATTTACTTTTTGGG
>JGI20154J14316_10000374_pt1 | contig 40041 bp, 34 predicted proteins | sample COG_04_FD_14316 | JGI IMG/M metagenome (IMG submission 14316)
GGCCATACCGCAGCGAACCTCGCCCTGCTGCGCGGGGTCGCCCTCAAAATCTGGAGGAAATCCAGGCCAAAATTAACCGCGAGCGATTTTATCCGCTCAAATAATAAAAATATTGACGCTCTAATCAACCTGATGAGCAAAAATCAACGACTTACAAAAATGGAGTGAGGTGCCCTGGTAGTTTGCCTGCGTATAAAAAAAGATGGTTGACGAACTTCGCTGGTGAGGTAACTGCTTAATTTAATCTTTATTAAATTTATGATAAACAACAATTTATGAAAAACCTAAGAATACTAAGCACACTTCTACTTCTATTGGCATTATGTGGTAACGCAAATGCAGGCATTGTGGTTACGCAAATCAACGGCTTAATGGAATCAGCTAGCATACAGGACCAGTTAGGGACCACGTACCAGATTTATTTTCAATATGGAAGCTACGATTCAGTTCCAGACCTTGACAAAACACCATGGTTCACAGGCGATCGGGACAATAACACTCTAGCAACGGACTTGGCGAACGCTCTCGCAGCTGAGCTCAATGCTTTCAATGTCGCACAAGTGCAAGACGCGAATCAACATAGGCAATATGAATACCGCTTCGCGTACACATCATTTGGCGCTGGAGAGTTATTTGGAAACCCGAGTACAGATACTGTTGAAATTTCCTACTACAGTTACGCTGACAATTATGGTGATCCATCCCCACCACCCAGTGAAGCTTGGTATGTATACGATCAAAACATGAATTCGACTATTTCGTATGAACAAGTATATGCGTATGGGAACGCTATCGTTCCTGAGCCTTCGACCTACGCTGCGATCTTTGGCGGTCTAGCGCTGACAGTTGCAACGATGCGCCGCAAGGGGCGCCCCACCCTTTAAGCTTTAACGCTTTTACCCTTTTTTCTTAACGGAATGAAGGGCAAAAAAGGGAAGGGAAGTTTGCAGACGGCGTTCTTGAGCTTATTGAGGTTGCCCCGGAGGCGCTCCCAAGTGTCCTCCATGGTGTTGAACAGCTCGTTCTGGAGCATGAGGTTACCCCGGCCACCTTCGTCGAGGATCCAACCAAGCGTGTCAGGATCGAAGTCGACGGGGATGGGCGACAGCTGATTGTCGCGGGGGTGTGGGCGGATGATGGTGCGTTGGACTCCCATTTGGAAATGGCCTGAACGGATCGAGGCGAAGGATAGGTTTTTGTTATAGTGGCTGACGCCCGTTAAGGGTTCGCCTCACTCCTCGGCACTCCATGCCGGTTGTTCCTCCCTCCGGCCTGCGATCACGTATGTTTATACGCTCCCTTGGCCCTCAGTCGTCAAAGCCGACAGCATCGCACCTTCAGACCCTTCCTAAAGAAAAGGCCACGCGGATGAGACGTGGCCTGATGATTAGCGCAAAGGCGCTAGATTGCGGAGCCTATTTGAGGGCGATTCAAAAGGAAAACTTGAAGAAGCCCGTAATCTCGGCAATCAAGAACAGCTAGGTAATCTGATCCGAATATCCAAATATTAGCAATATGTCCAAGGTCCGCGTCCGTTTCGCCCCCAGTCCAACTGGCTTCTTCCACATCGGCAGTGCCCGTACCGCACTCTTCAACTGGCTCTACGCCCGTCATACGGGAGGCACCTTCGTGCTCCGCATTGAAGACACCGACAAAGAGCGCAACACCGACGAAGCCCTCCGTGTGCTACTCGACGGCATGAAATGGCTCGGCCTCGACTGGGATGAGGGTCCCGATGTCGGCGGCGACTACGGCCCCTACTTCCAAAGCCAGCGCCAGCCGATCTACGACGCGTATCTAAAGAAGCTAGAAGATGCCGGCCGCACTTACGAAAAGGACGGCGCGATCTGGTTTAAACTCGAAGGCGAACGGTATACCGCCTACGACGACTTTCTCAAGGCCGAGATCGAAAAGGTAAAGGCGGCCCCCGTAGTGATCGAAGACGCCGTTCGCGGCCGCGTCGAGCGGGCCGAGGAGAAGGACTTCGTCCTCGTGCGTAAAGACGGCAGCCCTGTCTTCCACCTGGTCAACGTAGTGGACGATATTGCCATGGGCATCACCCACGTGATCCGCGGCGAAGACCACCTCTCCAACACGAGCAAACACGTCGAGCTCTTCAAAGCCTTCAGCGTGGAGCCGCCCAAGTTCGCCCACATCCCACTCATCCTGAAGGAGGAGGGCTCGGGCAAGATGAGCAAGCGCGACAAAGGTGCCCTGATTGAAGAATACGAATCACGCGGCTTCCTCGCCGCCGCCGTGCGCAACTACATTTCCCTACTCGGCTGGAACCCGAAGGACGAGCGCGAGAAGATGGACATCGGCGAGATCATCGAGCTCTTCGACTTCCCCGGGATCAACAAGGGGAACTCCCGCTTCGACGAAAAGAAACTCGCCGCGCTCAACGCCGAATACCTCCGCGAACTGAATATCGAGAGCTTCACCTTCCTCGCCCGCCCGCTACTCAACGACGCCGGCGTGGTCAGCGAAGAGGTGGACGAAGATTACCTGCAAGCCGTGCTCACGCTCTGCCAGCCCAAGGCACGCTCGCTCGACACCCTCTCCGAGCTCTGCGGCTACTTCTTCGTCGACGACTACCCGATGGACGAAAAGACGGGCGCGAAGATTGCCCAAAAGGCTGACCCGAAAGCACTCCTCGCCGAAGTGCTTCCCCTGCTCGAAAGCGTCGAGCCCTTCGACACCGACAGCTTGAAAAGTGCGCTCGAGGCCCACGCCGAAGCCAAAGGTGAAAAAGTCTTCGCCTACTTCCCCGCCCTACGCTACGCCACCAGCGGCCAAGGGGGCGGCCCCGATCTGCTACCCATGCTCGAAGTCATGGGCCGCGAGCGCGTGACCGGGCGGATTAAGCGTTTCATCGCTTAAGCGCTTGCCAGTATATAGACTCGATACATGCAGAGCATGTATCGACAAGACCTCACCCTCCGTCGGAGGTCTTTAGAATTTTGATAAAGGCGTCCTGCGGGATGGAGACACTGCCGATGTTCTTCATGCGCTTCTTGCCCTCTTTTTGCTTCTCGAGGAGTTTACGCTTACGGGAAATGTCGCCGCCGTAGCACTTGGCCGTCACATCCTTGCGGTAAGCGCTGATCGTCTCGCGTGCAACGACGTTCGAGCCGACCGCCGCTTGGATGGCGATTTTAAACATCTGCTTAGGGAGAATCTCCTTCAATCGCTTACAAAGGGCGCGGCCGCGACCCTCGGCTTTGTCGATATGAACAATGGAAGAGAATGCGTCGACTGGCTCCTGGTTCACGCGGATGTCGAGGCGGCAGAGCTTGGCTTTTTCGTAGCCAGCCATCTCATAGTCCATCGAGCCGTAGCCATGGGTAATGCTTTTGAGACGGTCGTTAAAATCGATCAGAATTTCATTGAGCGGCACACGGCAGACGAGCATGACGCGCTGGGCGTCGATCGTCTCGGTGTGTTCACAGATACCGCGTTTCTCGGAGACGAGGGCGAGCACATCGCCGATCGAATCACTCGGGGTGTGGATCGAGGCGTTGATCATCGGCTCTTCGATACACTCGATCTCCGCGGGATCGGGCAAGTGGACCGGATTATGCACCTCGACCTGAGCGCCGTCCGTTTTAGTGACGAGGTAGACCACGCTTGGATAGGTGGAGATGACATCGAGGTCATACTCTCGGCGGATGCGTTCCTGGATGATCTCCATGTGGAGCAAGCCAAGGAAGCCACACCGGAAGCCGAAACCGAGGGCGACGGAATTTTCCGACTGATAGACAAAGGCGGCATCGTTGAGGCGCAGTTTGCCCATGCCGGCTTTGAGTTTGTTGTAATCGTTTGTGTCGATCGGGTAGATGCCGCTAAAGACCATCGGCCGGACTTCTTTATAGCCAGGCAACATCTCCTTAGTAGGATTCGCGCTATGGGTGATGGTGTCGCCGAGTTTGAGCTCGGCCACATCGCGGAGATTGGTCACTACATAGCCCACGTCCCCGGCTCTCAGGGTGTCCTGCTTGGTCATCGCAGGGGAAAATTTGCCAACTTCTTTGACCTGCATCTTACGCTCGTCGCTCATGGTGATGATCTGGTCGTTCATCTTCACCTCTCCCGAGAAGACACGCACGTAGCAGATCACACCTTTATAGGCATCGTAAATGCAGTCAAAAATCAGCATACGCAGCCCCTCGACGTCCGCCCAGCGGGGCTTGGGGACACGGGCCACGGCGGCTTCAAGGAGATCTTCGATCCCGATACCGGTTTTGCCACTGGTCAAAACTGCCTCGTCAGCGGGAATGGCCAGGACATCTTCAAGCTGCACCATAATCGCGGGCACGTCGGCGCTTGGCAGATCCACTTTGTTGATCACGGGGATAATTTCCAGGCCCTGCTCTAACGCGAGATGGGCGTTGGCCACGGTCTGCGCCTCGATGCCTTGGGCTGCATCGATCAGCAGCATGGCGCCCTCACAGGCCGCCAGACTGCGTGAGACCTCGTAAGAGAAATCGACGTGCCCTGGAGTGTCGATCAGGTTGAAGGCGTAGTCTTGACCATCCTTCGCTCGGTAGATCATGGAAACGGGGTGGCTCTTGATCGTGATGCCGCGCTCTCGCTCCAGATCCATCGAATCGAGCAGCTGCGCCTTCATATCGCGCATTTCCACTGTGCGCGTCAGTTCGAGAATACGGTCGGAAAGCGTCGTCTTACCGTGATCCACGTGGGCGATGATGCAGAAATTGCGAGTATGGTTGAGGTCTGTCATAAGCGGGAACGCGCTAAAATCACGGTCTGCGGGAAAAGTTCAACCCTCTTTCTTGAAAACGAACTTTACCTGCGCCGTCGATTCTGGGAACTTCGCAGCTTATGTCAGACACACCCAAGATCAACATCCTCGTCGTCGGCTCTGGTGGCCGTGAACACGCCCTCGTCCAAAAATGCCTGCAAAGCCCCATGGCCGATTTGGTGATCGCCGCCCCGGGCAACGGTGGCATGGCCTCTGAGGTGCAATGTTTCGACGTTTCCGTCGAGGATATCCCCGGCCTAGTCGGCCTGGCAGAGCAACATTCAGTCGGCCTGGTTGTCGTGGGCCCAGAAGTTCCTCTCAGCCTCGGCCTCGTCGATGCGCTGGCCGAGGTCGGCATACCCGCCTACGGACCGAACAAAGACGGTGCCCAACTCGAATCAAGTAAAGCCTTCTGCAAAGACTTTTTTGCGCGTCACAACATCCCGACCGCCGCCTACGGCACCTTCACAGAAGTGGCCCCCGCCCTTGCCTACCTCGCAGAGCACCCCGCGCCCATCGTGATTAAAGCCAGCGGCCTCGCCGCAGGTAAGGGGGTGATCATGGCCGAGACGCAGGATGAGGCCGTCGCCGCAATCAAAGATATGCTTGAGGGCGACGCCTTCGGCAGCAGCGGCAAGGAAATCGTGATCGAAGAGACCCTCTACGGCGAAGAAGCCTCTATACACGTTATCGCCTCGGGCGAAGACTTCGTCTGCCTGCCCCCCAGCCAAGACCACAAACGCGTGGGCGAAGGCGACACTGGCCTAAACACCGGCGGCATGGGCGCCTACACGCCAACCAGCCGTGTCACCCCTGCGATGCAGGCTGAGATCGAAGAAAAAGTCATCAAGCCCACCCTGGCTGGCCTTAAGGCTGATGGGATCAACTATTGCGGCACTCTCTACGCCGGCCTCATGCTCACGGACAAGGGCATCAAAGTGCTCGAATACAACGTCCGCTTCGGCGACCCCGAGACCCAAGTACTCCTGCCCATGGTGGCCGATGACCTCGTGCCTGTGCTTCTCGCCACCGCCAAAGGTGCGCCTCTACCCGCCCAGCTTCATTTTCGCGAGGGCGCGGCTATTGTCATCGTGCTCGCTGCCGGCGGCTACCCGGGCACCTATGCCAAGGGCGAAGCGATCCACCTCCCTGAATACATACCCGACCACAGCGCAATTGTACATGCGGGCACCACACTCGACCAAGACGGCACGATTCGAACCGCCGGTGGCCGCGTAATGGGGGTCAGCGCACACGCAGCCACTCTGAAAGATGCCGCCGAGCTCGCCTATTCCGTCTGCGACGCGATAGACTTCAAAGACAAATACCTGCGCCGCGATATCGGGCACCGCGAGCTGAGCCGCTGATAAGGCGACGCTTTACAAAACAGTCAAAGACGATAGTCTTACCACTCTACCATGCGCACGAAACGCAAGCTCATACTCACCATCTGCACGGGCAACATCTGCCGGAGCCCGATGGCTGAAAAGCTTTTACAGCATGCCCTAGCCGCGCAGGACGCTCCCCTCAACCAGCTCCAAGTCGCGTCCGCCGGCGTCGCCGCCGGTTATGGAGATCCAGCCTCAGCCAATTCCGTGGCTGCGCTCAAAAAAGTGCAACTCGATCTTACCAGCCACAAGAGCCAGCCCGTGACTGATGATCTAATCAAAGAAGCCTTCGTTATTTTCGGCATGACCCAGTCGCACCTCGACATCCTGCGCCACTACCATCACGACTTGCCCGAGCGCGTGCACCTCTTCCGTGAATTTATGGGCCCGGAGCACGACCCGGAGATACCGGACCCCTACGGCCAAAATTATGCCGCTTATGCCGCCTGCTTTGATTCAATGGCCGAAGCGATCCCTTCGCTCATTACGTATCTAAAAAACGAATACACAGGGTAACCCACCATGCCACTCATTCACGTCACCTCGAATCTCACGCTCTCCGACGCAGAGAAAAGCAACGCGCTCAAAACGCTTTCTCAGGCCGTGGCAGAGCTCTTGGACAAACCGGAAAAAATCGTCATGACCAGTTGGACAACTGCCAAGATGACAATGGCCGGCACAGACGCTCCGACGGCATTTGTCGAACTGCGTGCCATACGCCTGCCCGAGGACGCCCCCGGCAAGTTAAGCAAAGAACTCTGCGAACGCCTCAGCCTGACAGTCGACATCCGCGCCGACCGCATCTTTTTAAATTTCTCCGACATCGAGCCCGGCAAATGGGGCTGGGACGGAAAAACCTTTGGGTAACTCTAGATATCCAACAAAGCACTGCCGATAGCATCGCAGAGCAAGCGGCCCCGGTGCGTCAGCCAGTAGTGCGGCCCTTTCGATTCGACCAGGCCTTCCGACTCGAAACGTCGCAGTGCGGCCTCTAATTCGCGACGATGGGCGGACGCGTGAAAGCGCTCCTGCAGCACATCGAGGTCAACGCCTGCGTTCATGCGCAGACCGAAGATGATCGAATCGGCGAGCAACAAATCATCATCCAGTTCGACACGCTCTGTTTTGGGATATACACCCGACTCCAGCGCCGCGCACCAATGGTCCAGATTGGCCGGGCGCTGGTAGCGCTCGCCCCCATATTGACTCGCTGCAGAGGGGCCGCAGCCGAGCCATTCATGCATGCACCACGTATTCGTGTTATGAATACATTCGGCGCCCGCTTGAGCGAAGTTCGAGATCTCGTATTGTGCGTAGCCGAGTTCATTTAACAGCTCCCAGCCACGTTCGTAGAATCGCAGCTCCTTTTCCTCATCAATGGAGACCTTGCCTTGAGAGAGCTTTACGTAGAGCGCGGTATCTTCTTCGAAGGTCAGGCAATAGGTCGAGAGATGGGTAGGTGCCAGCCGTGCAGCCTCGCGGATGTCTGCCTCCCACTGCTCAATACTCTGCCCGGGGATAGCGAACATCAGGTCCAGATTCGTCTGCGGAAAACCTGCCGCCTGCACCCGCTCCCAGGCAGTATAGATCTGCTTCGGGCTGTGTAGGCGACCGAGGGATTGGAGAAGCTGGGGGTCGAAGCTTTGCACGCCCATTGAAATTCGCGTCACCCCAAGATCGCGCAGCACTTCCAGCTTATCAGCCTTCACGGTCGAAGGCGCCATCTCAATCGTCCACTCGAGCGGCGGCTCGGCCAAACGACTGAGCAGGGAACGCCCCAAGCGCTCCAAATCTCCAGCCGCAAGAAGGCCGGGTGTGCCCCCACCCCAGAAGACGGTTTCGACGAAACGGTCCTTCGGAATCTGTGCGAACTCCAAATCCATAGCGTCAAGGTAGCGGTCTAAATCTCTACGGTGCGGCTTTTCCTGGTAGAAGGCACAAAAATCACAGGTTGAAGCACAAAAAGGCACATGGCAGTAGATACCTAAAGGAAGCGTGCTCGGGGTGCTATGCATGAGAATGTAAGAGAAAAGCTGCCCAGTTTAAGCCCATGAATCCAATCGTCTACCGGCAAGATGACTCGGCTGCGCTTTCCATCGATTCACCCTGCCCAGCTACGCCACCACAGGCGGCAAGGCTATGTTTTTAATTATCTGCTCGAAGGCCGCGATCGCATTGTCCATGAGTGCGAGGCTGAAACTTTCGTCGGGAGCGTGCAGGTTATCGACGGGCGTAAAAAGACCGATCATGAGCGCATCAAGCCCCGCGCGTTTTTTGAAGTCGGCAATCACGGGTATACTGCCCCCCTCGCGCAGATAGATCGGGGCTCTACCAAACTGATCACCAATCGCGACATCGGCCGCTTTAAAAGCACGTGCCAAAGCTGCCGGCTGATCAGCCGGGGTATTCGGACGCTCGGGCGGCACGACCAGGTAGGCCTCCGCGATGCCACCTTCACGGAAAGTAAGCCTGACGCCATCCGGGCAGCGCTCTTTAATCGTGGCGATCAATTGCTGTTTAATTTTGCTCGGATCCTGATTGGAAACCAATCGACAGGTAATCTTGGCAAAGGCCTCGCTCGGGATGACTGTCTTGGAACCTTCACCTTGGTAACCACCGCCGATACCATTGAATTCAAGGGTGGGACCGAAGCGCACTGCTTCAAGCGGACTGAGACCATTGGCCGGATAAAACGCAGGCACGTCGAGCATTTGGCGATAGCTCTCAACCGTCTCGGGGTATCGCTTGAGCTCATCGCGCTCCCAATCAAAGACCGGCAGGACATCATCGTAGAAGCCGGGCACATTGACTGAACCATCGGGATTGTGCAGCGAAGCGCAGATTTCCATCAAAGCCTGGAGCGGGTTATAGACTGCCCCCCCGTGGATACCGGAGTGCAGATCTACCTTCGCTCCGCGTAGCTTTATTTCAAAGTCGACGAGTCCCCGCAAAGCGGTGGTGATGACGATTTGCTCGGTATTTGGGCTGCCGGTATCGGAGACCAACATGAAGTCGGCTTTCGAGAGACGCGCCGCATATTGGTCAAAAAACTTAGGCATGCTCGGGCTGCCGATCTCCTCCTCACCCTCGATTACGTAGGTGATGTTGAGCGGCAGGTCAGGGTTTTCTTCGAGGACGCGGGAGAGTGCCGCCATGTGCACGATAGTGGGGCCTTTGTTATCGGCAGTGCCGCGACCGTAGAGGCGGCCATCGCGTTCCGTCGGCTCAAAAGGGGCATCTGTCCAGAGAGCGAAAGGATCTGCAGGCTGGACATCGTAGTGCCCGTATAGGACCACATGCGGCCAGTCCGGCGAGCCCAGCCGCTCGGCGAGGAGTATGGGATGCAAATCAGTTGCAACGACCTCAACGGTAAAGCCCAGTTGCTTGAGTAGACTGGCAGCATATTCGCGGGCACCGCGCATACCTTCAGCGTAGGCAGGGTCCGTTGAAACGGAGGGAAAACGGATATATTCTTTAAGAGCTTCGACAGGATGGCGCATACACTTAGCGGTTTTTATAAATTTCAAGGGCTTTGGGCATCAGTTCGTTCAGCTTACGAATACGAGTAGAACCTGATGGGTGCGTCGAAAGGAACTCGGGGGGTGCACCATTCTTTTGTGCTTCCATCCGCTCCCAAAAGCCGAGGGCCGCACGCGGGTCGTAACCCGCCTTGGCTGCGTAGATGAGCCCGATCTCATCGGCCTCGCTTTCGTGGTAGCGACTGTAGGGCAGCATAACACCAATCGTCGCCCCCGCGCCATAGGCAGCCATAATCAACTGCCGATCTGAGCTATCCAAGTCACGGGTGCCCATCTGTAATGCGAGCGCACCGCCAGCGGCCAGAACTTGCTGGGAGATACGTTCGTTACCGTGACCCGCCGCGACGTGCGCCACTTCGTGCCCCATGACGACCGCAAGATCTGCATCACTCTTGACGACTTTGAAAATGCCCGTGTAAACGGCTACTTTACCGCCCGGCATGGCAAATGCGTTGATCTGCTCGTCATCGTCAAAAACGACGAATTCCCACTGGGCATTCGGCATATCCGGGGCGGCCACATAGGCGATTCGCTCGCCGACGCGACGGGCCATCGCATTGTAGGTCGGGTCGGTGGAAATCGGCGTATCCTGTTTTAATTGTCCGAACTGAGCGGCCGCCATTGAGGCAAGCTGCTCCGAAGGCACGAGATGCAGGGCGGAGCGCCCTGTCTGCGGGACGGTGTGACAGCCAACTAGCGAAAGCATGAGACCCACTAAAAGCGAAGTCAGGAAGTATTTCGTAAACATGGAATAAAATTGAGCGCCTTCCCCGCGCAAAGCAAACTAAGTTCACGACTTTTGTGCTCGTCGACGGGACGGCTCCGCACTAATACAGCCATATTATGGAAAACGAACCATTGACCAGTGCAGAAAAAAAGGAGCTCCGAGGCATCGGTCAGAGACTCAAGCCGCACCTCCATATCGGCAAACAAGGGCTCAGCGAAACCGTCCTCGCCGAGATCGAAGTCGCTCTGACCAAGAACGGTCTAATCAAGATCCGCTTCGAGGCTGAGCGTGCCGCGATCAAAACCTACTGCGCCGAGATTCCGGCCAAGCTGGGCTGCGAGTATGTGGGCGGGGTCGGTAAGACAGGCATCTTTTTCCGGGACATGCCGGCGGAAGCTTAGCTTTCTATTTAGAGCTAAATACGTACTGTGAAACCACCCATCGCATCCGCCAAAGACGTCGCACAGGCCACGACCGGCGCCCTCTCCAATGCGGCGAACGCAATCACTTCGAGTATCCTTGTGGTCGGCAAAAGCGTTTTCAAGCCGATCAGTCGATCCTCCGAATCCCCGCATGTCGCCGAACCGGGCACGGCTCCGGGAATCGAACAATACATCAAAAAGGAGGATCCGACGATCCGGATCCGTATCACTGTGATTGATTACGGTGAGTTCGGCCATGAAACCCATACCTTCTCTGACATCGAGGCGGCGCTCGCACTCCCCAAGAAAGAGACGCCCCATGTGCGGTGGATTAATATCGACGGCCTACGCCCGAGCACGGTTGATCAGGTCGGCAAACATTTCGGGCTGCATACGCTTTCGGCGGAAGACGTGATCAACACATACCAACGCCCCAAAGTAGAAACTTTCGAAAGCCACCTATTCATCATCGCACGTCAGCTACAGTTAGCCGACGATAAATTGAAAAATGAACAGGTCAGTTTTTTCCTCTTCAGCGACACGTTGATTTCTTTCCAAGAGGTGGAAGGCGATGTCTTCGATCCCGTCCGCAAGCGCTTGGAAAACAAGACCAGTCGTTTCCGGACCTATCAAGCCGATTACTTGTTCTACGCCCTACTGGACTCGATCGTCGACCACATCTTCCCCATCCTCGAAGCCTACGGAGCAGCGCTGGAAGAGTTGGAATTTGAGATATTGGAAGACCCCACGACGAGTAGCCAGCAGAAGCTCTTCTCAATGAAGCGCGACTTATCCCTGCAAAGGCGAGTCCTTTGGCCGATCCGCGAATTGGTGGACCACTTGCACCGTGATGAATCGGCATTTATTCATCCGGACTTGAAGACCTTTTACCGCGACATTCAGGATAACGTCATGCAAGTGATCGACCTATTGGAGACTTACCGCGACACGGCTTCCGGTTTGAGCGATCTATATCAGTCATCGGTTGGCAACAAGATGAACGAAATTATGAAGCTGCTGACGATCATGGCCAGTTTCTTCATCCCAATCACCTTCTTGGCCGGGGTCTATGGAATGAATTTCGAACATATCCCCGAACTGGAGTGGAAGTATTCCTATCCCGTCTTTTGGAGTTTGTGCCTATCCGCGACCGCCGGATTGGCAGTATTTTTCTGGCGCAAGGGTTGGATCGGCCCGAATTCTTAGCTTTCGGTCGGTTAACTTTGACAGGGTGAGCATGGCGCAGGTATAATTGCAGGCTTTTCGTCTCCATATGCCGTCCCCATTCTCCAGCAAAATTAAGCCTTACCGATGGCTCTTCGCCTCGGCCATTGTGATCTTTCTTCTCGACCAAGTTTCCAAGGCTTGGATTTTTAACAACTTGGAGCTCGACAGTTACTACCCCCCGGAAGCGATTGAAGTGATCGATGGTTTTTTCTACATCGTGCACATCGGCAACGAAGGCGCCGCATGGGGCATGTTCTCGGGCTACGGCGGCCTACTTGCGGCTTTCGCCCTGGTCGCGCTCTTCGCTATCTACAAACTTCGGCATAGCTTGGAGCTCCACCGTAAACCCATGCAATGGGCCTTCGGCTTATTGATCGGCGGCATTGTTGGGAATATGATCGACCGATTGATACATGGCCATGTGATCGACTTTCTCGATTTCCACTTCCCGTTGAATATTCCCTATATCATGCCCACCGGTCGATACCCCTCATTCAACATCGCAGACTGTGGCATTGTAATTGGCACGCTCCTATACGTGCTTCTCAGCTTCAAGGCAAGTCAGCCCGAATCGGATGCGGTTCAGTCGGAAACGGACCAGACTCGTTAAGCGCTTTCTGTCGCATAGAGCCGCAGATTGTTTTGCTTTAGTGTGTTCAAGGTTGGCGGCTCACTGTGCTACGCCGCCCCTGCATGCATCGCCCGCACATATAATACGCGCGGCCTCCATGTCCTCGATCTTCGGCATCCAAGCTCAAGGACTAATCTGAATCACCAGCTACTTCACGCATCCGACGCGCATGAGTTGGGCGCTGACAGAGTCGAGTTCGGCTTCGTGGGCGACACGATTAGAATCATACTGGTCGAGCAAGGCCCAAAAGCGCTTACCGTGGTTCATTTCGGTCAAGTGCGCCAGTTCGTGCAGGATGACATAGTCCTGTAGAGTGGGTGGGAGTAAAACGAGGCGCCAATTCAAAGAGAGCGCACGGCGCGCGGAGCAGGACCCCCAGCGGCTCGACTGGTCACGCACCGACAAGGCACGGTACGTCAGTTCCAAGCGTTTGGCGTGATAGGCGACCCGGCAGGTCAGCGCATCCTTGGCGAAACGGCGTACCAAGCCCAGTAAAGAGTCTTCATCCAGCTCGGGCAGGCGTATGACCAGCACCGCCCCACCCTGGTCAAAACAATAGTCGGCTCGGCGTCTCTCAGTCTGCTCGATGCGGACTGCGAAAATATCGCCACTAGCGACAAGCTGAGGGCGTTCGGCCAGCCATTCAGACAACGAATAGAGGCGCGGCGCGCGGCCTAGCTGCACTTCAAGCCAGGCACTTTGTTTGCCGATGAAGCCCAGAATCCCTCGCTCGCTCGTATGCCAAGGCACAGAAGCGACGATTTGATTCTGTTGGCCCAGGCTAAGACGCAAGTGACGGGTGCCCTTGCGACGCTTAATTTCAATGGGCACGGAATGCCCCGCTGCAGTCACAAACTTCATCAGCCAACCACCTGCCTAGCGCTCTTCAAGGTTAATACCAGCGCCACAGGAGCAGGACATCGCCGACCAGCGGTGGCAGCCGCCCCCCAGTTCACGCTCCGCACAATTTCCGCTGGGCTGCGGGAGTGTCTAAAGTCTGAATTCAGAGCATGCACTCGACGAAACGTTAAGTCGATTCCAAGGTATCGACCAGCTTTTGCGCGTAGCGACGAAGCGCTGACTCCGGGTCGATCCCTTTACTTCGGCAAGCTGCCGCAATCTCGAAGAGTTGCTTACCGACCGTTGCCTCATCCAGTGTGTCTGAAAGTGCATCGATGGCGGCGAGGTCAATGAGCTCCCCAGCTGGCATTGACTGTTTTTGAATCTGCTTGAAAACGTCTTTGGCAAACATCAACGCAGGTAACTGTCGCGGCAGGTCCTTGAACGTGCCGATTTGCTCGGGCCCCCGTTTACGCTCGGCCGCTTTGATCTGATCCCACTGGACGAGGACGGCCTCGGAAGTATCGAGATTTTCCTGCCCGAATACATGGGGGTGACGACGGACGAGTTTGTCGTTGATCTCCCGGCAGACAGTTTCGAAGTCAAAATGCCCGGCTTCTTTCGCCATCTGCGCATGCATGACGACCTGCAGCAGGACATCGCCCAACTCCTCTTCCATGTGATCCATGTCCAGGCGGTCGATCGTCTGGAGCAACTCGCAGCACTCATCAACGAGGCATTCGGCGATGGACTGGTGGTCCTGCTCAATATCCCAAGGGCACCCGGTTTCGGGTGCCCTGAGGGCGGCCACCGTTTGCAGTAAATCTTCGAGCGCACGCATCAATGTCTGGTCTCCGTATCCATTAACTGAGCGCACTCGCCCAGGTCTCTTCTTTAAAACCAACAAGGCCAAAAGAGTCCGTAATCAAAAATGGGCGCTTGACGAGATTACCACGACTCACCAGCAAAGCAATAGCCTCACCGGTCGACATTGAGGGCAGGCTCGCCTTCAAATTCAACTCTCGGTAATCAAGCCCCGATGTATTGAACAATTTACGGACATCGCCCTCACAGTGAGTCAGCATCTGTTCAAGCTCTAGCACCGAAGGTGGAGTCTCGCGGATGGGCAACTCCTCATAGGTCATGCCTTGGGCGTCGAGCCATTGAGTGGCCCGCTTACAGCTGCTACATTTCGTATACGTGTAGATCTTCACACCACAGAGATGGATGCAGAATCACTCCACCGTCAAGACTTGGCCGAGAGAACCGTTCGGTAAACGGAAGGAATCACCTGCCTTACACCCTAATAAGCGTCCGGCCAGCGGTGAATGCGCGGTAATGACAGTCACTTCACAACCATCCAGCGAGATCGTCTGCCCACCTGCGGTGCCGGCGAAAAAGAAATATTCAACCGAATCACCAAAATCGCAGCTGAAGAGCGCACCGAGAGATACGTGTGCCTTCGGCTTGAGCAAATCTTCGCGCTCAGACTGCAACTCTTCAATTGCTTCCGCCCACTGGCGTGCCTGGCAGGCCTGGCCAGCGGCTAGGTAAGAAGCCTCCAAGCCTTGAGTGTCCCACTGCGATTCGGCGCGGGATTCTTCGTTGGTCGCATACTCCGCCGCGTCTTTGGATGCATTGATAGCATGCAGCACTTCCTCGCGAAGCGTCGAAAGCAGGCATTGAAAGAATCGGGCTTTATCCATGGGGAAACCTTAAGACTTCAGATTGAACCGTCTTTGACAAATTAAATCTTCGAATGTCCTAAGAAGGTAGCCATTTTAAACACGGGGTCAGGCGGCGATCCCGCTTAGCGGGATCGCCGCATAGGTATGTCCGCTCCTTTAGGTGCAGGACGCGTTCCGGCAACTGTTGCGCTTTGTGTCCCCCCTTGGATTTCATGGCACCCGCCCTAAGAAAAAACCCGCCTCGTGAGGCGGGTTTGAAAAGGATGCGCTCCTAAGAGAACTAACCCTTAATTTCGCGGTGCAGAGTGTGGCGACGAAGAAACTTATTATACTTCTTCTTTTCGACACGATCCGGCTGCTGCTTCTTGTCACGCGTGGACATGTAGCGGGAGACAGGCTTCCCCTCGGCGCGGGCTTCGGTGCATTCTAAAATAATGTGCTCTCTGGGCATGGCTGAACTTTTGTTGATGGTTTTGGAAAAAGCAGCGGAAGGTAGGCGCTTCGAAACGCGAAGCAACCCTTTTTTCCGTCAATTTTTGAGACAGATGCTCTCTTAGACTTCCGAGAGAAGTTTGTCGAAATACTCGATCGTCGGCTGGAGGCCTTGATCGAGGGAGACCTCAGGCTCCCAACCAAGCACTTTTCGCGCCTCGGTAATGTCCGGTTGGCGTTGTTTGGGGTCGTCCGAAGGCAGCGGTTCGTGAATGATTTTGGACCGGCTACCCGTCATTTGAATGACTTTTTCAGCCAGCTCCATGATAGTGAATTCACCGGGGTTGCCAATATTCATGGGGCCAACCGTCTCGTCCTGATTCATAAGGCGAATGAAGCCCTCAATCAAGTCGTCGCAATAACAGAAGGACCGAGTCTGCAGTCCTTCACCGTAGACCGTAATATCCTTACCCTGCAAGGCCTGCACAATGAAGTTGGAAACCACCCGCCCGTCATCAGGGCACATGTTAGGCCCGTAGGTATTGAAGATGCGGACGATTCGAACATCGACACCATTCTGCCTGTGATAATCCATGAAGAGGGTTTCGGCACAGCGCTTACCCTCGTCATAACAGGAGCGGATACCGATAGGGTTGACGTTGCCCCAGTAAGCTTCGGGCTGAGGATGTACGGATGGATCCCCATAGACTTCGGATGTCGAAGCCTGAAAGACCCGTGCATTGACGCGCTTAGCTAGGCCCAGGCAATTGATCGCTCCCATCACAGAAGTCTTAATCGTCTTAATCGCGTTGTATTGATAGTGCACGGGCGAAGCAGGACAGGCCAGGTTATAAATCTGGTCGACCTCAACCTTAAAGGGATCCGTCACATCATGGCGCATCAGCTCAAAGCTAGGATTTTCCATCAGCGGCAGAATGTTGCGCTTACGCCCGGTAAAGAAATTATCCATGCAGATGACTTCGTGGCCTTCATTGAGGAGGCGCTTGGAAAGATGGCTGCCGAGAAATCCGGCTCCGCCGGTAATAAGAATACGCATAGGGAGGAAAACTGTTTGTGATTTGAGTAAAGCAGGTGAAAGTAGCTGATCGTTTCGAAATGAAAACCAAAAAGTCAACCTATCTCTCTGCAGCTTGGCTGCACGTCCAGACCTCACTCACTCACGCTCGAAGCGTCAGGCCAACAGAAGTCGAAACCGTGCCGACGACCCTGCGGCAGCGATTCATCTCTCAAAACTGATGCAAATCGATCCTTTGCAGCGGAGCGTACGACTGAATGCGAGAGAGTTAGCAGTCTTTGACCGGCAACCTATTTCACGCGGAAACGGCTACAGCCCCTGGCGCGCCGCGGTGGGCCAGCAATGGCATAAGAGTGCCGAAGCTTGCAGTTTAAGTGAGCTACCGGAGGCACGTTTCGAAGTCAGCATTAAAGCGAATTGGCGGCACCGCGATTGGCTTTTTCAGCTCAGTGGCCGCATCGATCAGTTGCTGCCAACCAAGGGCGGCTTCCTGATTCGCGAGGTGAAAACCATCCGTAGTCCTCTCCCCGCTTCCGACGAAAGTCTGATCGAACTCTACACCGAGTATTTCGCACAGGCTGCTACCTACAGGGCGATGCTCAGCGTGCTGCCGGAATCTAGAGAGCACACTATTGAGGCCGAGGTTCAGTTCATTAATATCGAAAGCGGTGCGCGCCAGTCCGTCACCCTGAGCTCACAGGAACATGCCCTCTTCGAACAACAACTCGACGAGCTCGTCCCCTTCCTGGAGGAGCGGCGCAGCAGTCTAAACCGCTTCCGAGGAGCCGACATTCAGCCGGCATTCACTACGCTGCGCCCGGGTCAAGCAGAGTTCTTCAGCACACTGCATGAGGCTGCACTGCAAGCACGCTTCGTTTTGGCGCAAGCGCCGACCGGATTTGGTAAGACCGGCATCGTCCTGGAGCATGCTCTCAAACACATGCAAGACGGGCTCTATGATCGCTGCATCTACTTGAGCTGTAAATCGACCGGGCAGCTCGAGACGATCCGGCAGCTGAAGCAAATGGTCGGCGACGGTGTGCGCTATATGCAAATGCGTAACCGCAGCGAGCACCGGATCGAGAGCAAGGGCCACAGCTGCACAGGCGACGAGCGTTGTGATGCGCACATCGAGCAGCATTGGCGAGAAGCCGACCTCCACCCGCCGGATCTATTTGAAAACGGCACTTTAACACTCTCCCATGCGCAGAGCATCGCTGCGGACACCGGCGTCTGTCCCTACGCCTTGACCAAGGCCTGCCTGCCCTTTGCCGAAATTTGGATCGGCGACAGCAACTACATCTTCTCGCCCGATAGTCGACCCGTCTTTCTTGAGGCGCAGGGCTTCGAACCGGAGCGCACCTTACTCATAATCGATGAGGCCCATAATTTGCCAGACCGGGTTGCCGACTGCCTGACTATCAAGCTCGCCAGCGCCGAGCTGTTCTTCGCGATCGAAGAACTGCGAGCACACGGAGCACCACGCCGCTTGCTCTCCATCGCCAGTGAACTCGCCCGCTGGATCGATAGCCTGCCCCACAAGCAAACGCTGAACAGTAACCAAGCCTACATGGGGCAAGACCTCTGCGAGGATTTCACTGAGCAGCTTAAGCTGGCCACCTTTGACTACGAAGCCACCGCTCCGTTTGCGATCCAATTGGCTTGGAGCATCCCCACCCTGGCAGAGACGTTCCGTGCCGATGCCGGACAGTATCTACATTGGGCACCGTGTCCAGGTGTCATCACCGCCAGCTGCCTCGATGCCAGCTCATGGATCGCACAGTGCCTACGGCCCTTTGGCGGAGGGATTCTAATGTCGGCTACGCTGGCGCCCTTCGAAGCATTCCAGTCAAGCTGTGGTCTCGACAAAGCATCCGTAACTATCATCGAAGGACAAGCCCTCTGGCGCGATGAAGCCTACGATGTCGCCATCGATTGCCGCGTCGACACACGCTTAAATGTTAGAGCCCGGCACTACGAAACGACCGCACGCACCATAGCTCAGCTCATACATTACAGCCCGGGCGTGCCCATAGCCGTCTTTTTTGCATCGTATCAATACGCTGAAAACATTCAAGCCTACCTTGAAGCCCTGCATCCAGAATTACGTATTTTAAAGCAGCCCCGTGGAGTGGATTTAGCTGCACAGGAAACATTCATCCAAGAGGGCTTACTAACTGGCGATGCACTCTTCCTGATCCTCGGTAGTAGTTACGCCGAAGGCATCGACCAACTCGGTGGGAAGATTGATCTAATCATGGTAGTCGGCCCCGCTCTCCCTGAAGTGAACCTCATTCAAAAGACGAAAATGGAGCAGCTCCCTGAAGCATCACGGCAAGATGCTTTCCAGCAGGTCTACATACGACCAGCCATGCGGCGCATCCATCAAGCACTTGGCCGGATAGTACGCGCCCCCGAGCAGCGCGCACGGGTTTTACTCCATGGTCAACGCTTTGCCGAAAGTGCTTATCTGGAGGAACTCGCCCCCGAATACCATGGCAAATTGAAGATTGAGAACGAAGCTACTTTATCGCACTGGCTTGAAAAACATGGAAATTAGTTGTAGTGTAAAGGGTTATCGCTCATGCGGATTGCTCATACCTTGAGGTCACTAATCAATTATTCCGTGATTTTTTTGTTTTTTTACTGTCACAGATTCTTTTCTTTATATAACTTAAGCCCTTCTATATAAGTAATAAACCCTATATATTTTTTAAAAAACACCCTAAAAAATTATGGCACGCACAAAAGCAAACAAAGGTATAAGCCGGATTGATTCTGGTTCAACGCATGGTTGGTTCGTTCGCGGTTACCGCAATGGGAAAACCTACTCTAAATTATTCAGCGACCGCAAATCCGGTGGCAAAGCAAAAGCACTCAAGCTAGCAAAAGCCCATCGCGACGAGCTCAATGCAGAACTCGAAGCCATTCCTAAAAAGCCTCGGCAACGTCGTATCGTCGTCTCGGATTCCCGTAACACGACCGGTGAGCTCGGAGTATCTCGGACCACCAAAATCGGCCCCAATGGCACTAAACACGAGTGCTATTCAGTGAGCTGGCGTCCAGAGCCCGGTGTGCAGAAGTGCACGTCTTTCTCGATCAAGAAATACGGCGAGAAGAAGGCCTTCAAATTGGCAGTTGAACATCGCCGCAACAAAATGCGCGAAATCCACGGCCCTAGTTTCTACCGACAGTTAAGCAGGCGTAAATAATACCACTTCTAAAAACTCAATCGTATTACTTGTAATTTTCAAAGCGTACACCACTTAGTGGTTGCGCTTTTTTTACTCTCAGCCGCCTGCACGAACAGCTTGATAGCCGCGCGCGTTCAGTTCCTCGCAAACACGGTCACGAACATCGCCTTGCAGCTCTATGATACGCCCTTTCAGGGAGCCACCACAGGCGCAGATTTTCTTAAGCTCGAACGTCATCACCTCTAAAGTGACAAGCGGGATGTTTGAAGGAAATCCTCCCAAGGTGGTCACCGTCTTACCACCCCGCCCGGCCTTTTCGCGGCGAACTTCGACCCGACCTTTGGATTTCTTCGAGCTCGACTTTGAGCTCCTCTTCACGGTCGCTGCTTGCAACTGACCGGCAGGCAAGCCGTCAGCAGCCAGGCCAGCAAAGGGATTGGCAGCCAAGACCTCGCCCCCATCCGTCGAAATTTTGCCATTTTTACGAGCACTCATAACTGGTGGGGGGTATTCGGGTCTTCAATCCAAGCCAGAGCCTTCACATAACTGCGCTTGGACAGATAGTGCTTCAAACGCTCTGGAATGTGCTGCGATTGAGCGCAGGCATCCAGACGTCCCAAAACCTCCGGCATGGTCCCACCGTCGTGCATAGGACGCGTTCCGATAATGCGTTCCAAGTCGGCTTTGATGAATTCCGTTTTCATATTTTTGATTTAGTATTAAAGAGTGAGCCCCTTAGGCAATACGTTCTCGAGTGCAATTTCAAGTGCGCGGTCAGGCGGCCACCTAAAGGAAGCCGCATAACTATGTCCGCTCCTTTAGGTGCGAGACGCGTTCCGACAACTGTTGCGGTTTGTGTCCCCGCCCAGATTTAATGGCACCCAACGTTCCCTATGAAGAACAATTACGGGTTGCGATTAGAATAAACAACGCATACGATGAAACTCTAATAAAATATCAAAAAACAAACTGGGCTACACACATGAAACAAGTATCTGAGGCCGAAGCTCGATTCAATTTAGTCGTAGCGCTCTGGGGGTTGCTTTTCACAAAATGCTTTTTATTAGAGTATTTAGTGCGCCACTACGCCGTGCCGATCAACAGTCTGGCCTACGTCTGGACACTCTCCGTGCTGATGGCGACCGTCGCCACCGTCGTCTATACGAACCTACACAAAAATGAACGCGCAAAGCTCTTTCAGCAACCAAGCATTCTCCTGATCATACTGTCTGCAATAGTCTCCGCGTTATTTATACTGAGAGGCTTGATTTCCGCTGAGCAGAGCAGTGCCTATCTAGCATTTGCCGCCCTCATCCTCGGGGTCAAACACGTCGGGCTGGTGGTGCGGGACTCCCGGATTAATTCCAGACGGATGGCCCTAGGCTGGCTAGTGGCTGCCGGTGTGATCGCCTACCTGGGTACCCCCGCCGGCTTTCTGGCCTTCTCAATCAGCATCTTCAGTCTATCGGTCATCCCTGGCCTCGCCCAGTTCTTCGCCCACAAAAAAGAGAAAAAGACGGGGGCCTATCCAGCCTAGCACATCTTATTCGCTGTAAGTCTGAAAAGTGACTCGACGCGCAATGCCGCTTCATTAACTCTGCGTCTATGTCCTCAGGCCTAGAAGCAATCGCCAACGAGTTACGTCGTTTACAGCGGGATGGTGTTGATCGAATCTTCGTGAAAGACCACACCCTGCGCCTGCTTGTGCCGAAAAGAGATGCTCAAGACGGCCAAGAATCTAAACCAGCCAAATCGCCCGACCATGCAGATTTAAAGGAACTGGTCGAGCGCACTTCACGCTCGCACAAAAAACCGGAGGTCGCGGCCAAGGCAACGATCAAGGCAACTAATCTTCCGGATGCGCTTCCCCTTCCCGAAGCGCCCCAAATAGAACTACCCGAGGGCGATGCCGCGACTCAGCTCGCGTGGCTGCGTGAGCGCGTATTGGCCTGCGACGTCTGTAAAGCCCACCTCAGCGAGCAAGGGCAAGTCGTCTTTGGCTGCGGTTCACCCCAGGCCGACATTTTCTTTTGTGGCGAGGCCCCTGGCGCAGACGAGGAACTCGCGGGTGAACCCTTCGCTGGTAAAGCAGGACAATTGCTGGCCAAAATCATTTCCGCAATGGGGCTCTCTCAAGAGACTGTCTACTTGGCTACGATCATGAATTGGCGGCCTCAGCACGACAAGCCCTACGGGGATCGACCACCTTCAATCGAGGAGATGCGTTTCTGCCTCCCCTATCTGCAAGCTCAAATCGAAATCATCCGTCCGAAAGTCATCATCGCACTGGGCAATGTCGCCGTGACTGGACTGCTCGGCCATGATCCAAACCGTAAGATGGGCGCAATACGCGGCACTTGGTCGGCATTCAAGGGTATCCCCCTGATGGCAACTTTCCATCCGTCCTATCTGATAAGGAACGATACGCTCAAGACGAAGCGTATGGTGTGGGAGGATATGCTGCAAGTCATGGAAAAATGCGGTCTCGACGTCAGCGAGAAGCAACGCGGTTTTTTTCTGCCAAGGCACGGGCAATGATGCCTGCGTTTTTCCTTTTTCCACGATTCATTCCTCCACACTCAAGCCCACCTATTCCGACGAACTGCCGATCCACCATCGGCGGGCAGAAATTATACGCTCCATTCACAAGCACCAAGTTGTCGTCATCGCAGGGGAGACCGGCTCGGGCAAAACCACGCAAATCCCTAAGTTCCTCTTAGAATGCGGGCTCGGGCAAAAGGGCTTCCTCGGCTGCACGCAACCCCGCCGCGTCGCAGCCCTCTCCGTCGCCCAACGGATCGCCGAGGAGCTTGGCGTGCAATACGGGCGGGAAGTGGGTGCCAAGATCCGCTTTACCGATCAGACTCAAGCGGACACGGTCATCAAAGTCATGACCGATGGTATCTTGCTCAACGAGCTGCAGGACGACCCCTTGCTCCGTGCCTACGAAGCGATCGTTATCGATGAAGCCCACGAGCGTAGCCTCAACATCGACTTCATCCTCGGTTGCCTCCGCCAGCTCACCGAACGGCGTAAGGATCTTAAAATCATTATCACCTCGGCTACCATCGATACGGCCAGCTTTGCCAAGGCCTTCGGCGACGCGCCCATCATCGAAGTGTCCGGACGAATGTATCCCGTGGAAACCCTCTACCGGCCAGCCGCGAACCAAGACGAGGGCGACTACATCGAAGCCGCCGCGGAGGTCGTCAGCGAAATTATCGGCCACAACCAAGAAGGCGACATCCTCGTCTTCCTCCCTGGTGAGCGCGACATCCACGAACTACGCCGCCAACTCGAAGACAGCCCCGCTCGCCAGTGCGATCTCCTACCCTTATTCGGCCGCCTCGCCAATGCCGACCAGCAGCGCATCTTCCATCCCGGTGGTCGACGGCGCATCATCCTCTCGACCAACATCGCGGAAACCTCGCTCACCGTCCCGGGTATCCGCTATGTCGTCGATACCGGCCTCGCCCGAGTCAGTCGCTACAGCCCCCACTCCCGCACTCAGCGTTTGCCCATCGAACCAATCGCCCAATCGAGCGCGGACCAGCGCAAGGGCCGCTGTGGCCGCGTGAGCCAGGGCGTTTGCTACCGTCTCTACGACGAACAGGAGTTTCTCGCACGCCCCCGCTACACCACTCCCGAGATCCATCGTTCTAATCTCGCCTCGGTCATCCTCCGGATGATGGCTTTCAAACTCGGCGACATCCGCACCTTTCCATTCATCGACCCCCCAACAGAAAGCGCCATCGTCGGTGGCTTTCGCCTGCTCGCTGAACTCGGTGCCGTCTGCGCGAACGACGAAAGCCACAACATCGACGATTACCGACTGACCAGCCTTGGCCGCCGCCTCGCTCAGCTCCCTGTCGATCCGACCGTAGCGCGAATGCTCCTGCAAGCCCAAGGTGAGCGCGCCCTACCCGAAGTTCTGGTCATCGCCTCCGGACTCTCCATCCAGGATCCGCGTGAGCGTCCCGCCGAGCTGGCGAAAGAAGCCGACGAAATGCACAAGCAGTTCACCCACCCCGAGTCCGACTTCCTCACGCTGCTGAACATTTGGAACGCCTACCACGACAAACTCGACGCCCTCTCGCAAAACAAACTCCGCAAATTTTGCAAAACCCACTTCCTCGCCTACCAACGCATGCGCGAATGGCGCGACATCCACCACCAGCTGGAAAGGACGCTCACGAGCCTGATGGCTGGTGGAAGAGTGGGCAAAAAAACGACTCCCCACGCCTCACTCTCGACTTCCAACTCCCCGACAGAATTGATTTATGCATCGATCCATAAATCAATTCTGTCGGGGCTCCTCAGCAATATCGCGCACAAGGAGGCAGAGCACAACTACCGGGGACCTCGTAATCGCAAGGCACTGCTCTTCCCCGGCTCCGGGCTCTTCGACCACGAGACGGCTAAAAAACAACGTAAGGCCGCCTACGCGAAAAAAACGAAAACGAAGCCAGCCAAAACCAAAGCACCCGAGTGGATCGTCTGCGGGGAGTGGATGGAGACCAGCCGTCTATTCGCCCGTACCGCTGCCAAAATAGAAGTCGACTGGATCGAAGAACTCGCCGGCGACCTGCTTCAAATCCGTCACTCCGAGCCCTTTTGGAGCAGCAAAGCCGCCGCTGTGCTCTGCAAGGAGCGGCGCATCCTCTTCGGCTTGGAGATCCAACGCAAACAAGTCAGCTATAGCCGCATCAACCCAGATGAGGCCACCGATATTTTCGTCCGCAATGGCCTGATCGAAGGCGGCATCACAGAGCGGCCGAAATTCTTCCAACATAACGAGACCTTAAAAATAGCTGCCGAGTCCGAACTGGCGCGCCGACGCTTCGGATCTGCATTCTGGATCGAGGACAGGCTCTTCGCCTTCTACAGACAGCGCCTACAAGGCGTCGGCTCTTTCGCCGAGTTGCGCGCCTATGCCAAGCAGCAGCACGGCGGCTCGCTCGACTTCCTCAAAGCCGAGGAGTATGACTTGCTACCGCACGACGAAAGCGACACCGCCGTCGAAGACTTCCCCCGCAGCCTCGAACTAGGCGGCAGCGAGATCCCCCTGCAATACCGAAACGCCCCTGGCAGCGAGGAAGACGGCGTCACCCTGCGCCTGCCACTCGCCCAGGTAGACGCCATCCAGCAAGGCACACTCGACTGGGCCGTCCCCGGACACCTCGAAGAGAAGATTGAATGCCTCCTCCGCGGACTGCCCAAGCCGATTCGTATCCGTCTCCATCCGCTTAAAGAGCGTGCCGCCGAGCTACGCTCAGAACTCAAGCCGAGCGAGCGCCCACTCACCGAGCAATTGAGCGAACGGCTTCGCGCGCTCTACGACATCGAGACCTACCAAGAGCATTGGCAAAACGCCGACTTACCCGAGCACCTCAAACCGCGTATCCAAATCGAGAATACAAAAGGCGTCACTCTGGCTCAAGGCCGCGACCTCCATGCGATCCGCACGGAGCTTCAAACTAAATCCAAACAAGCCGCCACTGGCGACGGCCTCGACGCGATCCCCGCGTGGCAGGCGGCCGCCAGTAAATACGAGCGCGAGAACCTAGACAGCTGGAACTTTGGCGACCTTCCTGAATGTATCGATCTGAGCGGCGAATCCGGCCTTCCACTTAAGGCCTACCCGGCCCTCGTCAGTGAAAACGGCCGCGTCCATCTGCGCCTGATTCCCAACCGCGACCAAGCGCTGCAGCACACGGCTCAAGCCTGGCCCGAACTTGCCGAGCAAAACATGGGGCGTGACATAGCCTGGATCCGCCGCGACCTGAAAGAGCTCAAACAGCTCGGCGTCCTGCTCATCCAGCTCGGAGGCTTCGACGCAATCAAAGAGCCCGCGTGGGCGCACCTGCGCCGCCACCTCTTCGCCACCGACTCACTGCTCCCCATGTGTGAAGCGAATTTCAAAAAGGCACTGCAACACGCGAGCAGCGCATCCAAAGGCATCGTCATTAAACTGGTCGACCAACTCCGCGGCCTGCTCGAAGCCCGCGAGGGCATCATGCTCCTGCTCGACCAAAAGAAGACCTCCCAAGCGATCACCTATCCGGGCATGCGTGCCCACCTTGAGGCCATTGCGCCAGCCAATCTGCTCGGTCTATACGAGTTCAATGAGTTGCCCCACGTCACCCGCTACCTCCATGCAATGATGCGCCGCGCGCAACGCGCCAAAGAAAGTATCCAACGCGATATCGATAAGTCGAAACGTATCGCCCCCTTTGAGGCGAAATTGAAAGAGCTCGAAGCCAAGTTCGACACGACTTGCGTCGCGTCGCTACGCCCTTATCGGATTTTGTTGGAAGAGTTTAAAGTCTCGATCTACGCGCAAGAACTTGGCACCGCCCAAAAAGTTTCCGAGAAGCGTTTGGAAGAACTGGCCGAGACACTCCAGAGGCTTCGGTAATCGAGAAAAATAAGTTTATTGAGACAAGATTCTGGGATTCTTACTCAAGCTGCGGGCCACGTTTTTATTCGGACCGTGCCGAGATAAAAAAGCCGCGGCAGAATGGCTTCAACTAAGCCAAAACAGGATTTTACAAAACGCAAATTTAGACAGGGGGTCAGGCGGCCACCTAAAGGAAGCCGCATACGTAGGTCCGCTCCTTTAGGTGCGGCACGCATTCCGGCAACTGTTGCGGTTTGTATCCCACAGTGGATTTAATGGCGCCCGCGATTTTACAGAACGCAAGATGTAGAGTGGACATCCGCCGGCGGAGACCTAAATTAGGCCACTTTTCATCATGAAACCAGCCACTAAGCCTAATCGTCCCTTCTTTTCATCCGGCCCTTGCAGCAAGCGCCCAGGTTGGTCGCTCGATGCGCTCGGCGACGCCCTCGTCGGCCGCTCCCACCGCGCCAAGCCGGCCAAGGCTCGCATACAAGAGGTCATTGACAAGTCCGCCTCCATCCTCGGTCTGCCCGAGGGCTACGTGTGCGGCATCGTCCCCGCGTCTGACACCGGTGCAGTCGAAATGGCCATGTGGTCGCTCCTCGGCGAACGCCCCGTGGACATGTGTGCCTGGGAGTCCTTCGGCTCCGGTTGGGTGACCGATGTGCTCAAGCAACTCAAGCTGGACGGGGTGACCCGCCACGAAGCCGACTACGGCCAACTGCCCGACCTCTCAAAAATCAATTGCGACCACGACGTCGTCTTTACCTATAACGGCACTACCTCCGGAGTGAAGGTGCCGAACCTTGACTGGATCCCTGACGACCGCAAGGGGCTCACCATCTGCGACGCCACCTCGGCCGTCTTTGCGATGAACATCGACTTTAGTAAGCTGGATGTCGTTACCTGGTCTTGGCAAAAAGTCATGGGTGGCGAAGGCGCCCACGGCATGATCGTGCTCAGCCCACGCGCGATTGAGCGATTGGAGAGCTACACGCCTGCTTGGCCCCTGCCTAAGATTTTCCGCATGACCAAAGGCGGCCAATTGATTCGAGATATCTTCACCGGCGCCACCATCAACACGATTTCGATGCTCTGCGTCGAAGACGCGGTCGACGGCCTGCGCTGGGCAGAATCGATCGGCGGTCTGCCCGCTCTGATCGAGCGCTCAGAGGCCAACCTCAAAGCGATCGCCGACTGGGTCGAAAAGTCCGATTGGGTCGAATTCCTCGCCGAAGAGCCCGCCACCATCTCGAATACCTCGATCTGCCTCAAGATCACAGCCGACTGGTATCAAGCCCTCCCTGCCGACGAACAAGCTGCCAAGGCCAAGCAACTGGTCAGTCTCCTCGACAAAGAAGGCGTCGGCTACGACTTCGGCAGCTACCGCGATGCCCCCGCCGGGCTCCGCATCTGGGGCGGCGCCACCGTTGAAACCGCCGATATTGAAGCCCTCCTCCCTTGGCTCGACTGGGCTTTTAACGAAATCCAAGTAGGCGACGCTTAGCCCTTTTCTGAAATCACTAGGTTCGAACCTTCGCGGTGGTTTCTTTGATTATGAGCTTGGAATCGAAGCGCATCGTCTGGAAGTCGATCTCCTGATCAGAAAGGCGCTTGAGGAGCATCCTAACAGCGGACTCGGCCATTGCCTCGATCGGTTGCTCAATCGTGGTAAGCTTGCGGTGAAGATAGTCGCCCAACGGAATATTGTCGACGCCGATAACCGAAAGATCCTCGGGTACACGCAAACCGGCATCCTCGGCCGCGCGTATGGCACCGATCGCAGAGAGGTCATTCATCGCGATGAGCGCTGTCGGACGACTATCTCCAGCCTCCAAAAGGAAGCGCTTGAAGACTTCATAGACATTGGCCATCTTATGTGTGCAGGCAATAAATACATTGTTGCCCTCTGGGATGCCGCGTTCCTTCAGCATTTCGTTGAAAACCTGGGGGCGGTCTCCCGCTTCCTGCCCGGCAGCGAGGGCACAAAGGAATGCAAAATTCTCATGCCCCAACGCCAGCAAATGCTCGACCGCGTCAATCAGCCCGACCGAGAAATCGATCTCGACCGAATCGAAAGGGAACGGATCCTCTGCCGCTGAAAGGCCAGTCATGCCGACAACTGCCTTGCCGGCCTTTTTCGCAGTTTTCAAGAAGTCGATATGCCGGTCGAAATCACTGACAAAATACGTGACCGCATCGATTTGACGATCGAGAATCGACTCCAAACAATGCATTTCAAATTCGATATTGTTGCGGGAATGCTCGACGATGAGGTCATAGCCATGATCACGCAGCTTACGCTCGAACCGGTCGGCAAAGGCCGTGTAGTAAGGGTTGTGGAGGTCGGGGATGACTAATCCAATCGTCTTAAAGCTGCCCATACGCAGCCCCAAGGCGGCACGGCTCGGACGGTAGCCGAGCTCCTTGGCCGCATCAAAAACACGCTGTTCTGTCTCTTTCGATGCCCATGAATTCGGGCGACGGTTAAGAATCGTTGATGCAGTGTTCGGGGCGACTCCCGCTTTGGCGGCGACATCTTTTAATCGGGCTCTCATGGCTTCTGCCTTCGGGTTAGGGATAATACGCTCATTAAAAACGACCTACATAATGCGGCCAAGCGCAGGCGTTCAATTCTTTAATCGACCAATCTGCAGGTTCACATGCTCCGTCGAGGACTTGGACGGAGTCGAATTCGCAAAAACAAAAGAAAGCTTTCTTATTGCTATTAAGAGGCGCTTTGATTTGCATCTACAGTTTGTCAACTCAATCCTAATCGGCAGGCCCTACCCTAGCTTATGAGCGAAACCATCCCCCACATACCCGGCCAACGAAAGGTCCCTTTACGCACAAAAGTCACTTGGGGCTTCGGCGGCCTCGCTGACAACTTCATGTTCAATACGCTGACTGCGTTGGGGACATTGGTCTATGTGCAGCATTTCGGCCTCAGCCCCGCCCTCGCGGGCCTGGCGCTCGCACTGCCTCGCCTAATTGATGCCTTCACCGACCCGTGGATCGGCAACCTCTCCGACAATTTAAAATCAAAGTATGGGCGACGTCGCCCACTGATGTTTTTCGGTGTTATCGCATGTGCGCTACTGCTCCCCCTACTTTGGACGCCGATCGGTGTTGAGACAGCCCAGAATCCTTGGTTTAGTAATATCCCCTTCTTCTACATTGTAACAGTGGGGAGTCTCTTGGCGGTTGCCTATACGCTATTCGTGGTGCCCTACACTGCGCTTGGCTTTGAGCTCACGCCGGATTACGACGAGCGCACGCGAGTGATTGTATGGCGAATGTATATCGGCCTAATCGGCTCGGTTTCGGCGGGTTGGTTGTTTCGACTGGCCGCGGCCGATACCTTTCCAAACCTAGGTAATGGTGCCTTCTGGGTCTCCGTAGGCGTCGCGCTAGTCGTGTTGGTCTCGGGACTCATCCCGACCTTCGGCTGCAAAGAGGACTTAAAGATCGAAGAGCAAGAGCCCATCCGTCTTGGCGAAGCGATTAAATATACGATGACGAATAAGCCCTTCGTCATTCTATTTATCGCCTACGTCACGATCATCGTCGCGCTGTTTTCTGCGCAGAGCATTGCCCCACTCTTGATGCTACACTACGTCTTCAATGGCAGTGAAAAAGCGATTGGTGATTTCACCGGATGGTTCACCACGCTCGCAGTGGCACTCTCCTATGGCAGTATGTTTTTCATCGGCTTCCTTTCGACTCGCTTCAACAAACGCATCGCCATGATGATCGGGCTCGGGTTCGTGCTGCTCGGTACCATGCTCAATTATATCGCGATCGATCCGCGCTGGCCATGGGCCCTCTACGTGGTCGGAGCGGTCACTTTTATCGGCATGCAAGGCTGCTGGCTGATGATCGATTCGATGGTCGCGGACGTTTGCGACGATGATGAACTCAAGACCGGCCGGCGTCGTGAAGGCATGTTCAGCTCGGTCAAGGGCTTTGCACTTAAAGCGGCGCAAGGCATTACCTTCGGACTGGGTGGCTACATGGCCACCGCTGCGGGCTATGACCCGCAAGTGGTCGATTCGGTCGGCCTAGACGAGGCAACTGCGGTTAAAATGAAAGCCTTACTCGTTGGCTTTCAATCGCTAGGTCTGCTGCTCGCGATCCTTATGATGTGGTTCTACCCAATCAGCCGTCAGCGCGCAGAAGAGACCCAGCGCTTGCTCGAAGCCAAAGCTACGAAGTCGGACGAAGTGATTTAGTCCGTTCGGTTCCCCGCTCGCAAACGTTTCAATCGGCAACGGGAATGCTATCTTTTACGTGCCTCTCCCCCTGCTCCCCACTAAATGATCCATCAGCTCTCTCTTCGCGCACTCTATAGCATTACGTACGACTTTACCGCGCATAGCGCAGGCTCCACGAGCGGAGTTCTCGACATCAGCGACACATGGGATCTACGCGCCCGGCTACAAGATGCCGATGCGACGGCTTACACGATCGACAAAGAAGGTTTCGGCATTTCCACAATTACCGTGTATGGGGTCGCACAATGAAGCTCGAGTCTCTATGGATCGCCGCGATAATAATTATCGCCAAGTCGAGCACTGCTGAGCCCACGCACCTAGTCGATGAAGCACCCATCAGTAGCAGTAAGCTCGGATCAGGTTCGTTTCTAATCGATTTCGGACGCGTCGCTTTTGGCAACCTACGGATTGAGTCGGCACATTCTGTAAATCAGCCAATCACGGTTCACTTTGGCGAAGCCTTTAGCGAGGGCCGCATCAATCGGAAGCCGCTGGGCACCGTGCGCTATGCAACGACAGAAGCCAAATTGAACCCAAGCACCCCAACAGTCGTCGAGCCGCCGACCGACAAACGCAATACCACCCATCCCAAAGCAATTCTAACTCCAGCCGAATGGGGCACCCTACTCCCCTTTCGCTGGGTGGAGATCGAGGGCTGGTCTGGCAAACTGCAAGCGGATCAAATCGTCCGCCAGTCCGCTTACTCCAGCACTTGGGACGATCGTGCTGCCTCCTTTCACAGTTCCGATAAAATGCTCAATCAGATATGGGAGCTCTGCCGCTATTCCATTAAAGCCACGACCTTTGCTGGCGTCTATGTCGATGGCGATCGCGAGCGTATCCCCTACGAAGCCGACGCCTACCTGAACCAACTCAGCCATTACGCGACCGATAACGACATTGAGATGGCACGTGACACCTTCGACCTACTGATGAAGCAACCAACGTGGCCGACCGAGTGGGCGCCGCATATGGTCTTTATAGCATATGCCGATTGGATACATACCGGAGACGCGGAATGGCTCTCGCCTCGCTACGAATCTCTCAAAACAAAACTACTTTTAGAGCGCTCAGGAGCTGATGGGCTCATCACTAGTAACGCTCAGCAGATAAAGCGTAATGACATCGTGGATTGGCCCCCCGTGGAGCGAGACCGCTACGTATTCACCGCAAAAAATACCGTCGTCAATGCCTTCCACCTACGCGCACTATCCTACATCTCAGAACTCGCCGAAGCCATTGGAAACAGCAAAGACGAGATACATTTTCAGCAACTTTTCACCGAGAAGCAGATCGAGTTTCAAAAAGTGTTCTTTGATCCAACAGTTGGACTCTACCGAGATGGCATCGATGCAGCGCATCATGCTGCTCATGCAAACTTTATCCCCCTCGCCTTTGACGTAATTCCGGAATCGCAACGCGCCACAATCACAGAATGGCTGAGCACACGTGGGATGCCTTGTTCGGTTTACGGCGCGCAATACCTAATTGAAGCCCTCTTCGAGAATGGTGCAGACGCGCATGCGGTCAAACTAATGACAGCCGAGAGCGACCGCAGCTGGCGACACATGGTCGAAAGTGGTACCACTATCACCTGGGAGGCTTGGGATATGAAATACAAACCCAACCAAGACTGGAACCACGCCTGGGGCGCTGCACCTGCCAATCTATTGCCCCGCTATGTTCTCGGCGCACAAGCACTTGAACCGGGTTGGAAGACTGCCCGCATCCGCCCACACCCCAGCGGGCTGACCTACGCAAAAGGAAAAATCCCGACTCCCCAAGGCCCCATTCTCGTGAGTTGGGAAAACTCGGATGAATTTACGCTATCCCTCACACTCCCCGATGGCATGTCTGCGCGAATTGAAGTCCCCTCATGCGCAGCAGTACAGCATGTTTATGTAAATGCTGAACGTGTTGCAGCAAGCAGATCCAACAACTACTGGGTTCTAGATTCACCCGTTGTTGGAACGGCTGAGATACGCGTTAAAAGGAACTAGGGCGTCTCGCCCTAGACAGTGCATTTCGATACACGAATAACGGGCGACTTAGGGGACTGTAATCGCTATAGAGTAAAAGGCACTTTTAAAAAGTTCTTCGTCTTTTAAGATGATTTGCTCATCTGTAGAAAATGGTCCTGTGCTATCGACAGGCGTCCAATTGGCATCCGACAGACTACGCTTCCGCAACAAGCGATACACCCGCCCTGCCATACCAGAAAACCTCGCCTCAAACGGTTTCTCGCTGCCATGGTTAAAGACTGGCACAAAACGATCTGCGGCACTGACCGGGTTGGTTCCAACCACATACTCGTAATAGTCACTCGTGCCATCCGTATCACTATCTAGAGCTGGATCAGCTGCGCTATCACTACCAAAGTGGAGGTATTCCCAATCGTTGGGAAGCCCGTCTGCATCAATATCCAAGGGTTTACCTAGATAGCCGATTCGCTCACGCGAAACGATAAATTCATCAAATCGTGCAAACTCATCTTTAATAGCGTTCCAACTATCATCGCTACTACCGCCAAAGAAAGTACTGAAAAAGGCCCAGGCGATACTGGCATTGGCTGTCGGAGCATCTCTAAAGTAAAACCCTAGATAGGTGGCAGCCTTAACACCATCGAACCAACCTTCAGCCAAACCATCAAATTCGCCCGGCGTATTCATGACCAAGTGTATTTCTATATGGTGCCAGCGACCGGGGATAAAGGTTGCCTGAAAACCCTCCGTGTTCCACCAAAAGCGATCGCCGGGGTCGTAGTTATTCGCAGCAGGCACATGAATGTAAAACTCCGCTCTACCTTGCTCACGCCACATTAAACGGCCTGACCATTCATGCGTACGATCATTGAAAGATACTGCACCTCCAAGGCCAGGCAACTTGCCGCCTTTGACAAAATCGAAGTCAGGATCGAAACGTACCCAGTAGCTAAAATACAACTCATCATATTCGCCTTTTAAATCCATAAACCACTGTGCGCCGCTGCCATTAGATTGTTTGCCACCTTCGGGATAGAGCACCTTAACGGAGCGACCCGAACCATTGTAAGCGATCGCATCGTCCACTTCGAGTCTGCCTTCGTCTGGGCCATTTGCCCACTTAGTGCCTGGCCATAAGTCCCGCCATTCGCGGTCGGTCTTTACGCCAATTGGAAATGAGTCGATATTTTCTGACAATAGTATCGGGGAGGTCTGCGACGCAGCATCCACTTGATCGAGCGCATAGCCACCCTCTTCGATATACATGCGAGCCAGCGCTCCAGTAAAAGCCGCATTGTAATCCATCGCCACTTCGTTGCGCTGAAAGTCAGTGCGGTCGTCGACGTAGGCATCATCGATGCCCGGGCCACCAACGAGGGCTCCATAGAGCACATGTAAATTGTTTGTTGGGCTGTTAATGTCGTTGGAGGTCGAGCCGTGGGCATTACGATGGTGGGGATTGCTTGGCGGGCTCTGACCGAAGCCACAGACGTAACTCTGGCTTTGCGGATTCGATCCTAACATGTATTCAATTTGCTTTTGGGCGAAGCTTGAATAGCGCCCTGCCGGATCATTTACACGATCGGCGTAAACGAAGGAGCAAAACGCTGTGTTAGCCGCGTAACGCAAAGAGCCCCACTCATCGAGCCATGCGAGGCCACCCGGCGTGTAGGAAACTTGCTGCCCGTTATAGCCAATCGTCCAGTAATCAAGCCAACGTTCCGCATCGGCGAGATATTCACTACCACCGTCAAGGTCTGCCAACAGGACATAGCACGCATACGATTTATCGTCCCAAGAAAGGGTCCAGCTATGGCCTTTAGGCATCGCCTCGTAGGCTGATTTAGCTTTGGTCAACCAAATGCTTTCATTGGTCGCCCGATTCAGCCAGAGTGCTGCCCACACGAGTTCGTCTTGATAACCTGAAGAATTATAGAAATCGCGAGCATTCGTAATCGAATCACTGTATTTTCCACGATGGGCATCTGCAAATGCGTAGAGAGCCTCGGCATGTTCTAAAAGTGTTGCCGCATACATGGCATCCGACTCTGCGAATACAATTGAAATGGCGGCAAGGGCCGCCGCCGTCTCACTAGCCAGGTCCGATCCTGGATGAACCGAATCAATTTTGTAAGCGGGGCGTTGCATCGTCATCGTCTCGGCAGTGCCCCAATACGCATGATCGATATAGCCATTACCTAGCTGACCGTAGAAAACCTGCGTTGCACCATTGGAATCGCGAACATGACATTTCATAAGGTAGTCTGCACCCCACCGAAGCTGCTCTAGCAATGTATTCAGTTCGCCTGATTCTTTATAAGCTGCTGGGTACTCGATCACGCCCCAGGCCAGCATGGTCAGACTATGCGCCATCGGCAGTCCGAATTTAACATGGTCACCCGCATCATAAAATCCGCCCGTTAAGTCTAACTCGACATCACTGCCATCATTTACAGCGGAATTACCTCTCCAACTGATTCTAAAATCAGCAGGCAGTTCACCGGAGCGTTGCACGTCGTAAAAGTAAATCGATTTTTGCAACGCTTCTGCGTAATTGTAGAGGCCCGTTTGCGGCTTCCCAAGTAAAACCTCCGAAGCGTCATTATCAAAAATACGCACGGAGGCCGAACTCTTTAAAAATCCAGCGTTAACGACATTAGATAAAACAAAATCAAAACTCTCTGTCGCTTCATTTATCGCATCGCCGATCAGACTTATGGTAATCGCCTTTGATGTTTCACCTGGTGCAAACGTTAACGAACCGGAAGCCGCTACATAATCCACTCCAGCGAAGGCACTGCCATCGGTCGTTTCATAATAGACGGTGACGGATGCGTCCTCAACAGAGGGGCTAAGCAATACAGTGAGCGTGACAAATCCTGAATTATCATCTAGCTCGGTTGTTGTCACGTCTCCGACCCGCAGGCGCGGGTCGGGCACAGGCAACCAGTCGCGTATCAAGATTCCTCCAGTAGGCAACAACGGCTCTTCAATCGTGCCGACAATGAAGCCAAATGTCTCGGACGCGCCTGGCGCGATATCGCCATTGTAACTTTCATTAGAGAAGGCGTATACAAAGGTACTGGGGAAGCTTTCAGCAGTTTGATAGAGGCAGTTCCAATTGTCCTCTAGGATTCCATCGAGCTGTAAAGTCACTAACCAACTCTCAATAGGGACTTCGGTATTATTGGTAATCGTAGCCTTCGCTTGATAAGAGCTTCCATAGTCTTGAACCAACTCAACGGTGATCCTCTGGGCAGAAAGAGCAATGCCGCTCAAGGAGAACAAGACAATCATACGGACAGCAAAACTGAGCAAGGGCATCCGACCCTTGAGGCAGCGACCACTACAGGGCTGGAGAATCTGGCTCCAAAACTGAAGACTAGGGCACCCTGACCTAGCAATCAATACTCCAAAATACGACAACAGCTGTAACGCAAAGGAGTAGAACGACTCAGATCGAAACCTCTTCATTCTACGGAAGACTGACTTCGACACGGTAGAATGCTGCGTCGAACAGTTGTCCATCTTCCAACGTGACAAGACCATCGACACTTAAGGGGCCTTCGCTGTCTACCGACGTCCACGTAAGATCAGTTAAGCTCAATTTACGTTTCAACGAGTAGAGACGACCCGTCACACCAGATAGATTAACCGCAAAAGGCGAGCCCGTGGCGTAAGCTCCCGTCGCGCGTAAGCGCGCAGCGGGATCGTTAAGATCTGTGCCTGCAATGTATTCTTCGAGATTACTCAAACCATCTAGGTCGGCGTCTATTTCAGCATCGGCCGCATCCAGCGCTTCTAAACTATTCGCGAGCTCATAGACATCCGGCATACTATCGCTATCGGCATCACCGTCGCTAGCGACGATGGCGCTGATCGCAAAATCCACTCCCGATACATTGATCGGGTCGAGGCGCAGATTGACGATCGACTGACCGTCCCACTCGGTATTTCCAGCGAGCGGGATACGTATTACCTGATCACTGCCACTACCGGTAAAACTAACGCCCACTTTGCGTGTCGCACTGAAAGCGCTATTTTCGGTGGTTGTCCAAAAGAAATCCATGACTCCAGCGCTGGTTGAGCGGATCTTCACCAAGACACTTTCGACATCGTCGGCTTGGAAGTTCACAGCAGTCCGGGTTAATTTAGGGTCGTTGCTACTCGAAGTGCCATGCAAGGCACCGCCAATAATGTAAACAGAATCGATCGCACTCGGCGACCATCCTTCAAAATCGCCGCCGGCTTCAAATAGATATGCAGGGCGCAACGGTTGCGGGTTACCATCGGATATCACTATCGAATCGACCTGAAACGTCTCACTGGTTGCTGGGCTAGCGATAGGGTCGATGCGTAAGCCCGTGATCGTACGCCCCGTCCACCCATCGAAATTTTGAGGGTTCAATTCGAGGGCCTGCATTGCTCCGCTACCATTATAGTTTAGTGTAGCAGAACGGGCTGCGACAAATCCTAACTCCGTCGTGGTCGACCAGAAGACCTGAACACTTGTATTCACACTCGCGCTCATACGAATCTCGAGCTTGTCATAAATATTTCCATCGACTGAGAGGCCGTTGCGCACGAGCTGTGGGTCGTTTGTATTGGCAGTACCTTCAAGCGAGCCGAGACTGGCGGTAAGACCATCCACATTGTTACTCGTCCAACCTTGCGTGTCAGCATCTGTATCGAACCGATAGCTTAGATTAAAAATTGTCGGAATCGTGCGTTCCGTATAGGTTAACGTATTGCCATCATCGACGCTTAGGCGGGCACGATAATCGCCGCCAGCTGAAAGTAAGGCACGCGCATATTGACGATGGCCCACATAATCGGGAGCAAACTCTGGGGTGGACTCCCCCGCAACAACGGCCACCTCAAGCCAAGGCTCATCCGTATCGCCGAGCTGCGGATCAAGCTCAATGAAACCACCCGATTGAGCTTGGCGTAAGGTACTAATAGACGTCGCCTTTGCCAAACTCTTCTGCTCAAGAGTCAGTGCGGAAAATTGAGCGCTAATCGTTGCGGCACTATCGCCACTGGTGGCGAACATACCGACCCGAGCCACTCCAGGTAGCGCGACTTCGGCAGCAGTACCGAGCTCGGTGTAGGCGATGCCATCGGCTGAAATATACGTGGCGAGCAAGTTGCCTCGCCGCTCCAGCTTTAAATACGCAGGCAGGCTGATACCAGTCGCCGAATAATTAGTCAGCTCTGCATACCAGCCGCCATCGCGCCGGTGTAGAACATAATAGGTGCCGTCGGGAGCAATTCCGATAAATGCCGCAGCATCTGTCGGACCCTCGCCGCCACGCACCATCAAACCTGCACGGGTCGGTCCTGAAACATTCGTGAGCGAGTCCAACCGCGCCACATAATCAAAATCACCTGCTACGCCTTGCCAGACAAATTGCCCTTGGTCGTAGGTCGCTCCCTCTCCGATACCAACACCCTGACCTGCGCCAGTCAGTGTATGCACCCCCGCTGCTTCGAGATGGCTACCTGCTGTGCCGAGGGAGCCGATATCGATGGAGATCCAGTTGCCATCTAGCACATGTGTCGTCGCCGATGGAGTCGTTCCGGGCACGTCAACATCGACGGCGATCTCCTCAAAGCCAGTGTTGATTCCATCCGTCACAGTAGCACGTAGCACGTGCGTGCCAACGGCCTCAAAGATGATTTCCGTATGAACCGAATCCACATTGGTGAAAGTAACGGGGGCAGGTCCCGACTCTAACGACCAAGTTAAAGAATCGGCGCCACCGGTTAAAAAGCCGCGCGTTTGCAAGCTTTGGCCAGCAGGGATAGATAGGTGCTTTGCCCAGGGGCGCTCAAAGACCACGCCTGGCGTCTCGGCGGTCAAATAGCGCTCGCGCAGCCCGACTAGCAGCCGATCCACCTCGTGCATTTGCAGTTCGCCCGTGTAGAGACGAATCTCGGCAATATCGCCACTGAACCCAGCGAGTGCATTGGTCTGACTATCTCCGAGTAGAAGGGAGACTGCCCCACGTGCGACATTGAAATGGTAAGCTCCTTGCCCCGTCCGGACTTGATCAACCTGATCCACATAGAGTTTCATGTTTCGGTCATCGCCCGCATTGTCAAAAGACAGCTCCGAGCCGTCCCAGGTTGCGACGATAACATGCCAGTCACCATCAGCGATTGAGGCGTTATCACTCCCACCACGAAAGATCCCCTTTACTGAACCCTCCTGGTCTTCAATGCTCAGTCCATAGCGACCATTGTGCGCGAAGGAAAGGCTCCACGCATTGTCGCCACTGCTAGCATCTAAGACGCCAATTGAACCGAAAGGATCCCCTTCTAAACCCGCGCCCGTGACATCGCTTCGGACCACCATCGCTATACTAAAAGACGTCTGCCCTTTGATTGGATTCTCACTAGACGAAAGCCCCATCACATCATCGCCGTCGAAACGCACCGCCGCCAAACCTGTCGGACTCAGCGAGGTTCTCAAGGTTGGCGCCCCGCCCCCCCCATCGCTGCTTGAGGACCAAGTCAGGCCTGCAAGTCGATCCGACCAAGTGACGACCGTAGCTTGATCTGCGGTCGTGGCGATCAGGTCTTCTGCTACCCAAACCGCTCGCGGCACGAGTTGCTGGGGATAGGCAAACTCGAGGTTTGATCGCGCGATGATCGCTGGTAAATGCGTACTTAAGCGACCGTTGCGATAACTCCCGCCCTGCGGTCCACTCACCACACTTGCATTAAAGTAGCGACCACGCGAATACACATAGAGGGGGCCGCCACTATCACCCGGCCCCGTCCCGCCTTCGTAGAAAGTCGCGTATTCATTGGGATTCGTCACCTCGGGATTATTAAAATTGTAGTAGATGTGCTGCGGGATAATGGATGCTTCACCAAGTAAGGTAGAGTAAATGCGCTGCGTCATCGCACGAAACTTACCATCTGAAGTGGTATTGACTCCAAGCGCACCCGAGGTGCCACGCCCAACTTGCCAGCCTAACTGCTCATACTCATCAAACCGATCATACGGCGCAACCCATGCAACCGCAGAGGTGATCGGCGTGTCCAAATGTATGAGCATCACATCGTCATAGCCTCCATCGCCAGACTGAACGCGGTAGGCCGTTCCAGTAACCGTATTGGAAACTCCTCCTGTTTCATAGGTCAGCGTCACACGCTGTTCATCCGCTAGGCTAATGCAGTGAGCAGCCGAGACCGCCCACTCACTATTTAACATTGCTGCCGAGCAACCGAGGCTTCCTGCCTTGCTCTCAAACTGTGGTAAGTCGCCAAGCGCTAAGGCTTGAGTATCGGTCATGCCCGGATGGCGTAGCACTGCATCACTGGTCAGCGAACTGGCTGCCAGGACTGCAAAGGCACTGAGCAACCGTAGGGAGAAGATGTGGCTGGGTTTCATCGAGCTATAAAATTATTGATAAGATGCCATAAGAATCGAATCTTACAATTAATTTTATGCGTTTCTAAGAAAATAACACGCAGGAACACTAGGG
>JGI20154J14316_10000376_pt1 | contig 39927 bp, 38 predicted proteins | sample COG_04_FD_14316 | JGI IMG/M metagenome (IMG submission 14316)
GCGGCACAGCGAGTAAATGTGGTCGCCGATGAGCCAGCTCCCAACCGGCTGGAGGCTGTCGCGCAGGTAGATGCAATAAAAATCGGCGGCACCATTGGTGCCGGTGGTGTCGTCACCGTTACGACGGGTGGACAACCCTTGAGTGTGACGGCGACTGGTGCCGATACGGCAGCTTCTTTGGGTGGAAAGGTTGTCAGCGCTTTCAACTCGTCGATAGACGCTGCCCACTCGGGTATCACCGCGAAATATGGTGATGGGTCTATCACCAGCGCTACCTCTACCAACAACGTACCCGGTGTGGCGGATGTGCAAGAGGCCACAATTACGGCTCTATTAGCTGGCGAAACATTTACCTGGGCGGGGCTAACGTACCTAGCGGGCGCGGCCGGTTCGAGTGCTACAGAGATTGCCAGTGAACTTGAGCACTGGGCGCAGTTCGGGACTCAAAAAGCTGCGGCCAAGGGAACGTCCAGTGGGGCACTGACGACGGGCTACACAGCGGCCGCAGCCGCTAACGTATTGACGGTTACAGCAGCTGCTACCGGGGTCAAGACCGCGTTGGCATCCTCTGGTGCTAACAACGCAAAAGCCGTTGTAACCAATTCCGTTCCCGGTGTCGACGCAGTCGCACAAGTTGACGATATCGCCTTTGGCAATAGCTATGTGGTCGGTCAGAAAGTGACGCTCACCGTTGGATCGCAGCCTGTGGAGTTGACAGTCAAGCCTGAGCATATAGGTGCCGACGACGTTGCGACACGATTGCTAGTCGCGACATCAATGCGGGATGCTTTTAACGCGTCCGCTAACGCGGCGCACACACCGATCACAGCGTCCCTAAATGGTGCTGTTCTCAAGCTGACCGCGGACACAGCTGGCACGGCTTTCACCGCAACAGTGACATCTGAAACTGGCGTCGTGAGTTTCACAGCGGATACAGCTGGGACGGGCTTCACTTCAAGTGTGTCTGCCACCAGCACAATCACGGCAACTTTGCGTAACACGCAGCCAAACGTAGAGGCCGTGAGCGGCGAAGCCGTTGTGAAGACGGACGAGACTTTTAGCAACAACGGAAAATTTTTGCGCAGCGGTGAGTTGAAAATTTCCCTGAGCAACCTCGGCGTGGTGACCAGCAACTTTACCACTACAGATCGCAAGGTGTTTCCGCTCACTGGCGTGCTTGACCAAGCCGCCGGTACGGTCACATTCCAAGCAACTGGTGATAACAGTAAAATACTTTCGGATGTCCTAACCTACACATTTAAGAGCAACAACGGTAGTGCGGTGCCGCTTGCCGGACGTAGCTTGGTTCTGGACGTCGCTGTAACTGGCTCGATACCAGTGATGGGCACCGGGGATCTGATCATCAATGGTGTCACCATTAACTCCTCTTATGCGGTGGATGACGCACTCTCGCCACCAAACAATGCCGCGGGTAGCGCTATCGCGAAGGCGGCGGCTATCAACCGGGAGACGGCAGCGACTGGCGTTAACGCCGTGGTCAACACAAATACGATGACCGGTGCGGCCCAATCGGGTACCGCAGCAGTGACGGGGCGTGTGGTGATTAATGGCGTGACCTCGCCAACGTTCTCCAGCATCATGAACAATTTACGGGCATCACGCGCTGCGACAGTTGAGGCAATTAACCGCATCAGCGACTTGACAGGTGTGGTTGCTGTGAACAGCAACTCGGAGAGCGAGGGCATAGCCTTAGTCGCCAAGGACGGTCGCAATATTGAAATCAGCTTCGATACAAAAGATGCGGCAGCCGACTTCTCTGCTCGCACTGGCTTGCGTGAAGGCGTTCAGGCGGGCACCTACTCGCTCGAGTCTAAGGTCGAGGGCAAGGTAGTCATCTCAAGCTCCGCTACCGGGAAAATACAAAACGCGGGCCTCACCCTTGGAGACTACACCAAGAACGAGTCAACTATGAGCACAGACGCACGTCCTGCAGTTGCTGGAGGCAAGTTGCCCGATGCCCTGGGAACGGGTGACTTGGTGATCAATGGTGTGCCGATTCGTGGCGCCACCGCGGCAGACGACAAGTTTACAGAGGCGTCGGCATTGCTGACTACCAGCAACGTCTCAACGGGTAGTGGTGTTGCGCTTGCAAACGCGATTAACGCTAGCAGCGCCCAGACGGGCGTTACGGCGACAGCGAACCCAGTGGTTGCACAAGGAACGACGACCACGGTAAAGGCCGCGACTCCTGACGGATTTAAGTCACTATTTGTTAACGGCGTGGATGTGCGAGTGGATTTCAAGTCTACCCAAACAGCCAGTGAGCGGGTGTTGGCAGTTGTAAACGCGGTGAACCCGTTGACGGGGCCGACCGGCGTGACAGCCAGCGCCAATTTGCAAGGCGGCGTGACCTTCAGCACGCTGGATGGGCGCAACCTATCGGTTTGGTTTGATGACACCAGCGTATCTGCTGCTGAGTTCGGCTTGGCGCTTGCAAGCGGGGCGAATGCTCCGGGTGTAACGGGTAAGTCGACATCGCCAACACTAGCCAACGCTTCCACGTTGTACGGCGGCGTGACCTTCCACTCTGACAAAGCCTTCACGATTGAGCCAGGCGGTAACGGCTATGGGCCTACTAGCAAGTTCACCTCTCTTGGCCTGACGGAGGGCACGTTTGGAGGGGTTGTCGATGCGGCGACGACAAAGATGACGCCACCAAACACAGGACGGCTGAGCTTCCACGTCGGCGCAAGCGCCAACCAAACGATTAGCATTGACTTATCAGATTTTGGTGATGGCGGCACCATCACAAGCGAGATCACAGGCGATGTGTTGCTTTGGGACTCGGATAAGCGGGTTAACCGTATTGATACCGACACAGCAGCAGCAGCGACGCTTGCGAAACTTGATTTGGTGATGGACAAGGTCAACGGTACACGCGCCACCATGGGTGCGGTGATGAACCGCTTGGAGCACGTGATTGATAACCTCATGAATGTGTCCATGAACACCGAGGCATCGCGCAGCCAGATTGAAGATGCGGACTACGCAGCGGCCTCTACGGAGTTGGCACGCACGCAGATCATGCAGCAAGCGGCAACATCGGTGCTGGCCCAGGCCAACGCGGATCAGCAAAACGTGTTGAAGTTGCTACAGTAATTGAGGGGGCGCTAGCCTTTTGAGAGTTTAAAAGGCGCATGGATCGAGAGATCTGTGCGCTTCTTTTTTTAGCCAGAAAGGCGCAGGTCTTAGCTGCTAGGTTGCGGCTTACTCTTTGGGCGTTGGGCCGCCGTCGCGGCAGACCGCAAACACAAAATGCTGTGAGCGATTGGCGACAATGTATTTGCGCTCCTTCTGGCAGCTATCCAGAGAGGCAAATTGGAACTCCCCTTGGGTGCCGCATTGGCCCATAACCAGACCGTAACAAAGAACTAAGGTAGCCATGTTGTTTAATATGAGTCAAAAGAGTTGTGTAGCAAATGCGCTCACTCAACGCGATGTATCCCTATTTTGCCAAAGGCAAAGACACCCTCGCGTTGCGTGCTCCTTCATAATCGACAGTAGTTTGTAATAGTTGAGTAGGTTTTCTCACCAAAGCACCATGTCTACCCCACACACGAGCAAAAAAACGAAACAGAAAAAGCCCTGCGTGGTTTGCTTTCGGATACGTTATTTTCTGATTTTTTCTGGGTTGATCTTGATCCTGCTGTGGCTGCGCCCTGACTGGCGTTTGCCACCGGGCTACGATTACGCGGCCATTGTGGGCGATTTGTTTTTAGCCGCTTTCCTTGTGGTGTTGGCGTGGAAGTGGCTGGTCTATCGACGCAGTCTCAAACAGCAGCAGCCTGATGCGCAGGTATCTGAGGAGCAATCCCGTGCGCAGCGCTTTGAGGCCTTACGCCAAGCCGCTGATGCAGCAGAACGTGAGATCGCAGCAAAAAATCGCGATGAAACAGGACCTCGCAGTGAGTGAGCGCCCGGCCAAGGGGGGAGCGCGCGGGCCTAATTGCTGGCGATGCCAGTACTTTGGCATCAGCTATGACCCCAAGCTGCCTTATTTGTGCCGTTTAATGGGTTTTAAAACCAAAATGCTCCCCGCTATCGAGGTGCTTCGCGCCGACGGACAGGTTTGTCAGGGCTTTTCCCCCAAACCCGTGCCCGCCGCCAGAACCAGAGGTTAATCGCCATGCTGATGTCTTATGCCCCCCCTATTGTTCGTTTGGTGCTAGCGGCACTGCTGATGGCTTGTGTGCCAGCCGTGTACGCACAATCTAAAGATCCCATTGAGGTGGGCACCGCAGCGCTGGATCGAAACCACTTTGCCACGGCTTACCGTGCATGGATTGGTCCTGCGCGTAAGGGCGACGCCATGGCCCAAAACAATGTGGGCTACTTGTATGAGCATGGCCTGGGTTTGACGCAAAGCTACGTGGAGGCGATGGCGTGGTACCGCAAAGCAGCCAATAAAAACCTAGCGCAAGCGCAGTACAACATTGGAACGCTTTATTACTACGGCTACGGCGTTGAGCGCAACACCCGCGAGGCGGTGCGTTGGTTCCGTCAAGCCGCTAAGCAAGAGCTGACGGAGGGGCAGTACATGCTGGGTGTGGCTTACTATGAAGGTCAGGGTACCGTCACGTCGGCGCCAACCGCCATCGATTTGTTTTTGAAAGCGGCTAAGAAGGGCCATGCCAATGCCCAACTGATGGCTGCCAATGTGTACCTGAATGGTGACTTGGGCGATGTGGACGCCTTTGCCGCCTACGTCTGGGCGGATGTGGCCGCACGCAGTGGCAACGCCGATGCGGCACTGGTGCGTGACTATGCGTCGTTTAAGATCTCTCGCGCTGAGATTACTCGGGCAGCGGCAGCCGCCAAGGCGTGCCAAGAGACGGGGTTTAAACGCTGTCTGTAGGTGTTTTGGCAGCGCCAAGCGGCAAGCTATTGCCTTGGTGTCGGGAAAGCGGCAAAAGATGTGCGGTGTATGTTTAAGTATTAATTAAATATACAAATAAACCCGTTATGAGGCATTTTATGAATACCTAGTAGCGCGTGGCACACAGGTTGCTAAGGATAGGTCTCTAACCATAGAAGAGACCTTGCCGTGAGTACCAACGATCAAACTGTTTACCAAGCCGTGTGGCTAGACCCCATGCGCGCACTGAAGGATGAAGACTGCGCCCGCTTGGCGGAGTCTGGCCTGCAGCCGCTCACCATCAACATGCTTTCTGATTTGCCCGGCGCGTTGACGCAGGCACAGGTGGTGGTGGTGCGGTTGATGGATACCGTTGACCTGTACAAAGAGGTGAGCGAGCTCATTCGAACCATGGGCTTTAATGTGCCTGTAATTTGTCGGGTTGACCGTCGCAACTTGAGCCTGACGGTCGAGGCAATGGCGCAAGGTGCCTTGCACGTCGCGGCTGCTGATGATTGGACGCCTGCCTCCTGGACCGTAGCCATGGGCCGACTCAAGCGCGCCATGGCAGACCGTACGGCGGCCAGCGAAAAAACCAAGTCACCCCGTGCCACCAAGCCGCGTGCCGCGTATTTGTAGACCCCGCTAGCCAGCACCTGTTGGCATTGGCACAGCGCGTGGCCCAAACCGAGGTCACGGCGCTACTGGTTGGCCCGACGGGCTCTGGTAAAGAAGTACTGGCCCGTGTGCTACACGAGTCGTCAACACGGGCCAAGGGTCCCTTTGTCGCGCTGAACTGCGCGGCCTTGCCTGAACACCTGATCGAGGACCTGCTGTTTGGTCACGACAAGGGGGCGTTCACTGGCGCGTTGAAAGACCACAAGGGTTTGTTTGAACAAGCGCAAGGCGGCACCATATTCTTAGATGAAATTGGCGAGATGCCCATGCAGTTGCAAAGCAAACTGCTTCGCGTGCTGCAAGAGCGGACCATGACCCGCTTGGGTGGCCAAAATACAGTGGACCTCGATGTGCGCGTGGTGGCTGCTACCAACAAAGACCTGCGTGAAGCCATGCAGCAGCGTGAGTTTCGCGAAGACCTGTATTTCCGCATCAGCACCTTCCGCCTGACCTTATTGCCATTGGCAAGTCGTAAGGGCGATATTTTGCCCTTGGTTGCGCAGCTGCTGGTTGCACATGGTCGTGCGGATACGCCTTACAACCTGAGCGATGAGGCGCAAGGCCTCTTGTTGAACTACCCCTGGCCCGGCAATGTGCGTGAACTTGAAAATGTGGTGCAACGCGCGGTGGTCTTGTGTGCCAATGGGTTCATTGAGCCCGAGCACCTGCTGTTTGATGAGTACCAAACCAACACGCCGCCTGTCCTGACACCAGCGACCGTCAGCGCGCCGATAACGCCTGACGCGGCGCTCTCGCCATCGCCATCGCCAGCAGTGCCNAGTNTGCCGACANCGCCCACTAACTTTACCGACGTGTTTGCACAAGCGCGCCCGGTCGCCGTACCCGTGGCGGTTGAGGCGCCTGCGGAAGCGGTTGACTTACAAGATGCGGTGAAAAANAGCGAACACCAAGTGATTTCAGCGGCGCTTCAAAACACGGATAGCCGGTTGGAAGCCGCCAAGTTACTGGGCATCAGCCCACGTACGCTGCGCTACAAAATGGCGCAATTACGTGAGCGCGGCGTGAATGTAAATATGACGCCCACCTCGATGCGTGCTTGATTTAAAGATTGTAGGAACTCCCCATGATTGAAAAAGCAACTTCAGCCAGCAACATCGCCTCGATGTTGCAAACACTAAAGGCCGCGCAGGCGCAGGCCAGCGGTGGCGTTCAGGGTATGCAGCCCAACACGGGCGTGAATGAAACAGCAAAGCCCAGCTTCTTGGAGGCTGTGCGTGGTGCCGTGGAGCAAGTGAACGCGACCCAACAAGCCTCTGCGTCATTACGCGAGGGCTTTGAGCGTGGGGAGGATGTGCCGCTAACCGATGTGGTGATGAGCATGCAAAAGTCATCACTCGCATTTGAGGCCACGCTGCAGGTGCGCAATAAAGTGTTGCGCGCTTACGAAGACATTTTGAACATGCCGGTTTAAACCGGTAAGGACACAACACCATGAGTACAGCAACCGCGACCATGAATCCGATGGAAGTAGCGACGCAGGGCCAAGCGCCTAACGCGCTTGAACCTGCGCGTGCAGGGGTGCCTGCATTGGCGCCGTCAAATGCAAATGGCGCGGGTGCCAATGCGGGCGGCGCCTATGGCGTTCCAGCGACCAGCGGGCCTGCGGGTACGCTGGCGCAGGTGCGTGAGATGATGGAGCGACCAACCATTAAGCGCTCGTTGCCTGCCCTCATTATTTTGATCGCCATCGTGGTGTTCGCGTTGGCGTTTAGTTGGATGCAAGCGCCTCAAACACGCACCTTGATGCCCGGTTTACAAGGTGCCGATTTGCAAGAGGCCTTTGATTCGCTTAAAAACGCGGGTTACAGCCCAGAGCTGGACACCATCTCAGGACAATTACGCATCGATCAAAAGCGGTTTCATGAGGCCCGTATTTTCTTAGCCGGTCAGGGTATTCCGAGAGAGCCTGTGTCTGGCTTAAATGCCTTGAATGAGCAAAACGCCATGACGACCAGTCAGTTCATGGAGCAGGCGCGTTACAACGCCGCTATTGAGCAGGAGTTGGCCCGCAGCATCGGGCAAAATTGCAGGCATTCAACATGCGCGTGTGCATCTTGCGACGCCAAAACAGAGCGTTTTTGTGCGCGACCGTACGCCCCCTAAAGCGTCCGTGGTGCTAAACCGTCACCCTGGACGGACGATTAGCGAGCAACAGATACAGGCGATCGTGCACCTGATCTCATCGAGCATTCCGTACATGTTGCCCGAGAGTGTGACGGTGGTGGATAACTTCGGTAATTTACTGACGCGAACCGTCGAGAACAACCCCTTAGGGCTGACTTCTGCGCAAGCCGAGCTCAAGCGGACACAAGAGGAGTTGCTGCGGTCCCGTGTGATGGAGTTGTTGTCACCGGTGGTCGGCGCGGCCAACGTACGCTCACAGGTCAACCTCACCTTGGACTTCACGCAGGTAGAAAATACAACGGAAGACTATGACCGCGGTGGCAATGGTCCCCGTACACGCTCTGAAGTTATCGCGGAAGACCGTGACGTGAGCCTCAATGCNGCCGGCGTCCCAGGCGCACTCGCCAACCAGCCNCCCGGTGCCGGCGTTTTGACGCCCAACACGGAAGTAACAGCGGGTGAAGGCGGTGCCTCAAACACACGTAGCAGCCGAACCACACGTAACTACGAATTAGACCGCGTGGTGCAACACATAAAGGCGGCACAAGGCGGCGTGAAGCGGCTGACGGTGGCCGTGGTGATTAACGAGCGCCCTGTNTTTGTGGCCGAAGACGCNCCTGTCGATCCGGCAGCGCCCAAGAGTATTCCTTACACCGAGCAGGAGCTGGACCGTATGCTGAACCTGGTTCGCGGNGCGGTTGGCTATGATGAGGCGCGTGGTGATATTGTGACCATCATGCCCGCACGCTTTGAGCCGCCAGAAGTGCTTGANCCCATGGTGCCNTGGTATCAAGACGACATGGTTCTGACCAGCTTCAAGCAAGGCTTGATGGCCCTGGTGTTGGTGACGTTCCTNCTCTTTATTGTTCGACCCGTTATCCGTAACCTGTTGGGTGAGTCACCAGAGCAGTTGGCTGAGAAGGAAGCCGCCAAGGCGCTGCCAGATGGCGAGCTGAGCGAGGAGGATATGAATATGATCCAACTCGGCGAGGGCGAGACACTGGAGGAGATCAAAGCCAAGCTTCGCCCGAAAAAGTCAAGCATCTCTGCAGACATGTTGGATACCGCAAATACCTACGACGACAAGGTTGCGCTCATACGGATGTTGGTGGCCGAAGACTCGGGCCGTGTCGCAAACGTGTTGCGCCGCATGATCCGAGTAGATGGTTAGTATTGACGATGTCCGTGAATCGCTTTAAGGAGTAAAGACATGGCTACAAAAAAAGAAGAAGCAGCGCCCGCGGCAGACGCGAAAGCCGCGCTTGAGCAAAAAGCCGATGCCCCAGTGGTGATGACTGAAGCGTTGCAAGAAGAGCTTAACGCGATGTCGACGACGCAACGTGCGGCCGTGCTGATGCTTTTGCTGGGAGAACAACAGGCAGCGGATATTCTGAAGTTCCTGAAGCCTAAAGAGGTGCAAGCGCTTGGGGGCGCGATGGTCTCCGTATCAGATTTGTCGCAAGAGGCCGTAAACGTGGTTCTCGACCAGTTCGTTAACACGTTGAAGAAGCAGACCAGTATCGGCCAGGGCTCATCAGACTATGTTGAGAAGGTGTTTAAGCGCGCCCTAGGCGCGGATAAAGCGGCGTCGGTTTTGGGTCGCATTATGCCGGGCTCATCTAGTAAGGGGCTTGAGATTTTGCAGTGGATGGACGCCCGATCCATCGCGGAAATGATTCGGCTGGAGCACCCGCAGGTCATCGCAATTATTTTGTCTGTTCTTGAGTTTGACGTGTCGGCGGACGTGCTGAGTTTTCTGCCGCCAGACGTGCGCGCTGAAGTGGTCCAGCGTGTGGCAAGTTTAGAGACTGTGCAGCCGTCAGCAATGACTGAGCTAGAAGACATCATGCGGTCACAGTTCTCGAATAACTCCTCGGCTGCATCGTCAAGTTTTGGCGGGGTTAAGACGGCGGCGAAGATCATGAACTTCACCAAAGTTGACCTAGAGTTACAGGTGTTTGGCGGTCTAATAAACTTGATCCGGAGTTGGCGCAACGTATTCAGGACAGTATGTTTACGTTCGAAAACCTAACGGCAGTGGACAACCGCGGTATTCAGACGCTGATGCGCGGCGTCGAGCCCGATATGTTGATGACCGCCCTGAAGGGTGCGCCAGAATTCGTCAAGGACAAGTTCTTTGGCAACATGTCTTCTCGTGCACGGGTTATGTTTGTTGACGAGATGGAGGGCAAAGGTCCCTTGCGTATTGCTGATGTGGAAGAGGCTCAGAAGACCATCATGCGTATCGCTCGCAAGATGTCCGATGCGGGCGAGTTGGTGCTCGTAGGCCGCGGAGATGACTTTGTCTAATTTGGCGTTGCCGCAGTCTAGCGGGGGATTTCAAAAAGATGCCACATTGGCCATTGGTGTCAGCACCGTTGCCGACTATGCCCAAATGCCTTGGGATGGGAAGGCAATAGAGAGTTTTCTGCCATGGCGTATTGAGGCGTTGACGCCCGGGGAACTCTTAACGGTAGGTGATGATGGCTTTAAGCCGCTGATCCCAAGCGGCGCTAGCGCCGACACCGATGCGCTTCATGAGACCGGTAAGCGATCTGACAACGCTGGCGAGCATGATGCCCTAGGCGTCCGTTCGGATGGGACTGAAGACGGGCTCGACGCCATCGATGGCAGGTCTTCTGGCGATGCCGAGGGCCTTGATGCCGCTGATGCAGCTGAGTCCGCTGATGCCGCTGATGCCGCTGACGCCGCTGACGCCGCTGAGGCGGAGATGACCACTGTTGCCGTTAGCGCCATTGAGGCCGGTAACGACCTAGCGCGGCAGGCGGGCTACGATGCCGGTTATGCCGAGGGCATGACGGCGGGTGAGGCTGCAGGCACCTCCAAGGGTCATGCAGCGGGGCGAAGTGAGGGCGAGGCCGCCGTGCGGGCTGAGCTAGCCGATACGCTGCGACTGCTGACAGAGGCGGCTGCGCAAACCAAAACACTGAACGACAACCCAGAGCAATACTTCGAACCACTAAAAAAGCTGGCGCTGCACCTCGCAGAAGAGCTGGTGCGTGGTGAGCTTAGGCAGAGCCCATCGGCTATTGAGCGCTTAATAGAACGCAGTCTAGAAGAGTTGGAGCATCCGGGTAAGCGGGTGCTGGTTGCGCTTCACCCAGACGACTTACGCGCAGTTGAGGCGCATGGTGCCAAGCTCGGTGCAGGCTTGGTCTTGCAGCCTGATAAGACCTTGGTCCGTGGAAGCGTTCGCGTAAGTAGCAACGATGCCGTGGTGCAAGACCTGATTCAAACGCGACTGACGACCCTGGCCAATAATGTGTTGCGCGATGCAGAGACGTGGCGTACGCACAGCAGTGTGCTAAATGAGGGCGTGCATTGGGCAGGCGATGTGAACCCGCTGACGCAGATGCAGGCAACCGAGGATGCCACGATGGTGCCCACGCCTAGCCCCGCCACTACCGCTACGGATGACCCCGTAGACGCGATGGACGTTACACCGCCNACACAGGAGATACACGCTGAGGTATCCGACGTAACCCCTAACGACGAACTCCCCCCTAACGACGAACCGAAGGCNACGGATGCTTGATTTCTCAGATGCCATTGCCAAAGATTTACAAACGGCGCATGCGCCATCGCCCGAGCGCAGCGGTACGCTGGTGCGTTTGGTGGGCCTCACCCTAGAGGCGCGAGGTGTGATTGCACCATTGGGCGCGGTGTGCGAGGTGGCCGGGNTAGACGGNACGCGCATAGAGGCTGAGGTGGTGGGTTTTAACGATCAAACCATTTACCTCATGCCCTTTACCGAGCCCACGGGCATTGGTCCGGGCGCTGTCGTGCGGGTGCTGACCCGTGTGGCGCATGTGAGCTTAGGCCCTGAGTTACTGGGGCGTGTGATCGATGGCCGTGGCCAACCGCTGGATGGCAAACCGCCGCCGCAGTGCGCCGACCGCTTGAGCTTGTTGGGGCGCCCCCTCAATCCCATGGAGCGTGGCCCAATTGATACGGTGCTGGACGTGGGCGTGAAGGCCATTAACGGCGTGCTGACAGTGGGGCGGGGTCAGCGCTTAGGCCTGATCGCAGGTTCAGGGGTGGGCAAGAGTGTTTTGCTGGGTATGCTGACGCGCTTTACCAAAGCCGATGTGGTGGTGATTGGCCTCATTGGTGAGCGCGGGCGCGAGGTACAGGCGTTTATTCAAGAGTCACTGGGCGAAGAGGGCCTTGCCAAATCTGTGTTGGTTGCCGCACCCGCCAATGTATCGCCTGTGCTGCGCTTGCGCGCCACGAATATGACCCATGTCATCGCAGAGTACTTTCGCGATCAAGGCAAAAACGTATTGATGCTGGTTGACAGCCTTACCCGCGTCGCCCACGCCCAACGCGAGATTGGTTTGGCCGTGGGTGAGCCACCGACGGCCAAAGGTTATCCGCCATCGGTGTTTGGCCTGTTACCCAACCTGATTGAGCGTGCCGGCGTTGGTCGCAACGGCTTTGGCTCGATCACGGCAATTTATACCGTGTTGGCTGAGGGCGACGACGGCAATGACCCTATCGTTGACATCGCCCGTGCGTCGTTGGATGGACAAGTAATGTTGTCACGGTCGCTCGCGGACGCGGCGCATTACCCAGCCATTGATATGGCAGGCTCTATTTCCCGTGTGATGCAAAACCTGCTGTCTCCCGAGGACTTGAAAGAGGCCAACCGTTTTCGTCGGTTGTGGACGCTTTATCAACAAAACCAAGATCTTATTCAGGTGGGAGCCTACGATGCCGGTACCAATCGAGATTTGGATGCGGCGATTGCCGCACGCGAACAAATGGTTGAATTCCTACAGCAAGACATGCACGCTGGCGTCGCCTATGACATGTCACGTGCCATGTTGGGTAGTGTGATGGGACAAGTCAATGCCTGATATCAAAAGCCCCTGGCCCGTGTTGGCTGATCAAGCCCAAGCCAAATTAACTGAGGCTGAGAACGTGCTGCGCCAAGCGCGGCTCAAAGAAGCAGAAGCCCAAAGTAGTCGGGAACGTGTGCTCAATATGATCACGGAGTACCGCGCGAAGCTGACCCAGTTCGAGCGTCAAACCAACCTGTCGGATAGTCTCAATTGCCGCCAGTTTTTGGCGCAGCTCGTTGACTTAGATGTGCAGGCGCAGCTGCGCGTTCAGCAAATGGCGGCGGCGAGAGACCTTGCCGCGGAGCAGGTGCGGTTGGCGCGTGTCGAGTTAGAAAAAATGAAAAAACTCGTGGAGCGTGAAAACAAGCGCCTCGTCGCTCACCAGAACAAAGCAGAGCAACACCGCTTGGACGAAATGGCCACTATGCGACACGGGCTTCGACACGCATAATGGCGCTTTAAGCTCGCGTGAAGCGGGCGATACAGAGTGCCCACATGATTCGCTTTCAGTCTAAGGTCACCGCTGACTTGGTAATGTTCAACGAGCACGGTAGCGTGCTACTCGAGATATGGGGTAAAACGCCCGGCGCAAAAGGTATTCTGCTGGCTGCTGAGATGGCCGAAGCCGATGCGGCGGTGCGTGACTTCATTGGTCGTCACGGGGCGGTAGATCACAAGGCCGCGGATAACAACGCGGGTGCGGATCAGGCCAGCAAGCCTCCACCGGTGAGTTGGTCAGCGCGGTTTACGCCGCTGTTGAAGACGTTGGCGCGCTGTCAAGCCGAAGACGAACCACTGACGTGGGAGATGCGCTAGCGCGCAGCGCAAGCTACCCATCGATTAGGCGTAGCTGCGTGCGTCCTCTATCACCTTGCCATCGTTTGGCAAGCCGCCCGGTGGGACCACAGTCACGTCCGCACGTAATTTCGTAACGTCGCGTACAGCCGCTGCCAACGCGGCAAGGGTGTCCGGGCTCAGACCGTCAGCCTCAACGTGTAACGCCAACGCGTCGTTGGCCATTTCACCGGTGACGACTAAACGTGCCTTGCCGCTGAGTGCGGGAAACTTACGCATCACATCGCCAACTTGCGCGGCGTGAATGAACATACCCCGCACTTTCGTGGTTTGGTCGGCCCTGCCCATCCAACCCTTAATGCGCGTGTTGGTCCTACCGGTTGGGCAGTGCCCTGGCAGCTCGGCGGAGAGGTCGCCGGTGCCAAACCGGATCATGGGGTAGTCCGGGTTGAGTGTGGTGATGACGAGCTCCCCGACGTCACCGGGCTCAACGGGATCGCCGGTGCCTGGACGCACGATCTCAACGATCACCCCTTCATCAAGCACCAAGCCCTCGCGCGCGGGGGTCTCATAGGCAATCAAGCCCACGTCTGCGGTGGCGTAGCACTGGTAGGTGTCGACCCCGCGCGCACCAAACCAGTCACGCAAGGAGGGGGGCAAGGCCTCACCAGAAACCAGCGCTTTCTTTACGCTGGGTAGGGCAATGCCCATCTCGTCTGCCTTCTCCAAAATAATGCGCAGAAAACTGGGTGTTCCGATGTAGCCCGCTGGCCTGAGCTCGGCCATGGCCTGCACCTGTTGTTCGGTCTGACCGGTGCCGCCCGGGAAAACGGTGCAACCAATGGCACGCGCGGCGCACGACATCATGGAGCCTGCGGGGGTGAAGTGGTAAGAAAAACAGTTGTGTATTAAATCGCCCGCGCGAAAACCAGCGGCAAATACCGCACGCGCTGTGCGCCAGTAGTCAGCCGCACGACCCTCTGGCTCGTATATGGGGCCNGGGCTGGCGAAGATTTGGGGCATCTCTGNGCCGTAGCTTTGGGTGGCAAAGCCGCCCATGGGGTCTTGCGCCCGCTGGGCCTTTTGTCTGTCTAGTAATTGCGTTTTGCGCGTNACGGGNAAGCTAGCCANGGCCGTTCGGCTCGTGATCGAGGGTGCATCAACGCTCGCCAGAATGTCGGCAAAAGCGGCGGAGGCACGTTGTGCGTGCGCCACCTGCGAAGCCAGTTCACCCATGAGNCTGGCCTCTCTGGCGGCGGGGTCTTGGTTCTCAAGTGCGTCAAAAAATNGGGCCATAACGTTATCGGGTGAACCAGTGTGAGTAAGCGAAAGGGTCTGGNATTCACCANGCCANGAGNAANCGGTTGCGCGCTGGCCCGGGTTAGGCCAACCAGCGCTTGCGACGCTTGTAGCTCTTCACGTCTTTAAANGACTTGCGTTCACCACCACCCATGCCCAAGTAGAACTCTTTGACGTCCTCGTTGTTACGCAGATCGGCAGCGACACCGTCCATCACGATGCGGCCCGACTCCATGATGTAGCCGTAGTCGGCATACTTGAGAGCCATGTTGGTGTTCTGTTCAGCGAGTAAAACGGTGACCTTCTCGCGTTGGTTCAAGTCCTTCACGATTTCAAACACCTCTTCCACAATTTGTGGTGCCAAGCCCATAGAGGGCTCATCGAGCAAAATAACGCTGGGGTTGGCCATGATGGCGCGGCCAATGGCGCACATCTGTTGCTCACCGCCAGACGTGTAAGCCGCCTGCGAGGTGCGGCGTGTTTTCAGTCGGGGGAAATAGTTGTAGACCTTTTCTAGGTTGGCCTCTATTTCACCCTTGTCGACGCGCGTGTACGCGCCGGTTAATAAATTCTCTTCAATGGTGAGGTGCGCAAAACAATGACGCCCCTCCATGACCTGCACGACGCCGCGCTTGACCAAGTCAGCGGGGGTGAGGTTTTCAATGCGTTCACCTCGGAACTCAATGCTGCCTTTGGTGACTTCACCGCGCTCGCCCTTCAACAAGTTGGAGACCGCACGCAATGTGGTGGTCTTGCCTGCACCGTTGCCCCCAAGATAGCGGCAATTTTGCCCTGCTCGACTTGAAGGGACACCCCTTTCAAGACCAAGATGACGTGGTTGTAAATGACCTCAATGCCATTCACGTTTAGGACGATGTCTTTTGCTTGCATAGCGAGCCTAGTAAAGGTTGACGCAGGGTGCGTCGGTTTTTGTTCGGGAGAGAAGGGGCCCCTTGCGGGGCCCCTTTTTTGCCAAATACCTAGCGGTAATTAGCTGTTGCAGTCAGACGCAGCACGACGTGTCAATTTCTTGTCAGCGGCGTACTTGTTGGCTGTGGCAGTCACCATGGGGCCCAGCACCTTGCGGTCACCTTCGTACCATGTGTTACCCACATCCCAGCCTTTGCCGTTCCATGTCTGGATACGTGCCCATGAAGCACCCATGTGGTCGTTACAGCTGGTAGAGGTTGTGCGCATCACACCACCGAAGCCCAATGAGTTGAGCCCGATGGTGGTGAGGTTCATGTTCTCTAAGCCCCAACGCATTTGCTCACCCGTGATGCGCTTGCCTTTGCCATACTTGGCTTGTGCGACACGCATGCCTTCGGTGGCCAACATCGCAGAGATCAGGCCGCGCATGTACAGCACCTGGCCCACTTCTTCACGGGGACCCGTCCCTTTTCCTTGGTCATGCAACTTAGCCAGCACCTCTTTCACAACTGCAGAGTCATACTCCGCGCTGTGCTGCAAGGCCAATGAGTTGTAGCCCTTAGCCGCATCGGCGACGTCTTTGACGTCTGGTTCAGCACCAGACCACCACACGCCGTACATCTTTTCGCGGGGGTAACCCGTGGCAACTGCTTCCTTGATGGCGGTGGAGTTCATGACACCCCAGCCCCACAAGAAGACGTAGTCAGGCCGGTTACGACGCACCTTCAGCCAAGTGGCCTTTTGCTCCACACCAGGGTGGGCAACGGGCAACAGCTGGAGTTCAAAGCCGTGCATTTCGGCACGCTTCTGCATCAGTGGGATCGGCTCTTTACCGTAGGCGCTGTCGTGATAGATCAGCGCAATTTTCTTGCCCTTGAGCTTATCGAGACCGCCGGCTTCCTTGCCGACGTGTTGAACCAACACGTCAGCGGCAACCCAGTAGGTGCCCAACAAGGGGAAGTTCCACTTGAAGATGCCACCGTCTTCTGACTCACTGCGGCCCAAGCCGGCGGTGATCAGTGGGATTTTGTCCACGGGTGCTTTTTCTGTCAGCGCGAACGTACCGCCTGTTGACAGTGGTTGGAAGACGGTTGCGCCGCCATTCTGACCCTTCAAGCGCTCATAGCACTCAACAATACGGTCGGTTGAGTAGCCTGTCTCGCACTCTTCAACGGTGATCTTGACGCCGTTGATGCCGCCGCGCTCATTGACGAGGCGGTAGTAATCGGAGTAACCATTGGCGAAGGGGATGCCGTTAGGTGCGTAAGCCCCTGTACGGTAAACCAGCGAGGGGAAAAACTGCGTTTCTTCAGCCTGTGCAGACGAAACGGGCGCGAGTAGGGCGCTGACGCCCATGGCCGCGGCCGCTGCACCCAGCATGAGTTTGCGTAACTTCATATCGAGTCTCCTTAGAGTGTTGTGTAAAAGCGCTTCAACATGCAACCAAATGACCGGCGCTGGCGCCGCTCCCCCTTGGTCGCCCGGGGATTCAGTGTGGGAAGGGCCAGATACGCATCTTTTGCTTGCCGATACTCCACAGACGCGCTAAACCATGCGGCTCCACAATGAGGAACCACACGATCAGCGCACCAAAAATCATGAATTCAGCGTGCGCAATGCCCGCCGTAGANATAGTGACGCCCACCCAGCTACCAACAACNGGCAANGCTTGGTTGAGAAAAATGGGCAANGCCACGATAAAGGCGGCGCCGAACATGCTGCCCATGATGGAGCCCATGCCGCCAATAATGACCATGAACAACAGTTGGAACGAGCGCTGGATATCAAAGGCCGCCGGCTCCCAGCCACCTAAGTGGACGAAGCCCCACAGACCTCCGGCCACGCCGATGATGAAGGAGCTCACCGCAAAGGCCGATAGCTTGGCGTACAGCGGCTGGATACCAATCACCGCTGCGGCAACGTCCATGTCACGGATTGCCATCCAGTTACGCCCTATGGCGGAGCGAACGAGGTTTTTGGCTAACAAGGCGAAGACGGTCAAGAAGCCCAAGCAAAACCAGTATTTCTCGACCGGCGAGTTAATGGTCCAGCCAAATACTTGCAGGTTGGAAACCGCAACCGAGCCTGACGGCGTGTAGATGGTGAACCAGCCGATGCGCAGAAATGCCCAGTCCCAGAAAAACTGTGCCGCCAGCGTCGCGACGGCGAGGTAAAGGCCACGCACGCGCAAACTGGGAATGCCGAAAACAATACCGGCGATGGTGGCGCACACGCCGCCCAATAGCAGGGCAAGAATCAGAGGCATGCCCTCTATACGCATGATGAAGTTGTAGGCGCCATAGGCACCGATGGCCATGAACGCCCCCGAGCCCAGTGAGAGCTGACCGCAGTAACCCACCAAAATATTCAGACCGACAGCGGCAAGCGCGAGTATGAGGAAGGGAATCAGGATGGCGCGGAACAGGTACTCATCGACCATCATCGGCACACCGATGAAGGCAAAGGCAATGAGCGCCAATACGGCCCAGCGGTCTTGCGTAATGGCGAAGATCTGCTGGTCTGCTTTGTAGTTTGTCTTGAACTGACCGTTTTCTCTATAGAACATCTTTTGTCTTTCTGTGCAACTTGGGTGTTACACCCGGTCAATAATCTTTTCGCCAAACAGGCCTTGCGGGCGGAACATCAGCACGACAAGCGCGAGCATGTATGCAAACCAAATTTCAATGCCACCGCCGACGTAGCCCCCCAAGAACACCTCGGACAGCTTCTCGCCTACGCCGATGATGAGGCCACCAATAATGGCGCCTGGAACCGACGTGAGCCCCCCCAAAATGATGACGGGTAAGGCCCTGAGGGCCACGGTGCTGAGTGAGAACTGAACCCCCATTTTTGAGCCCCAGATCATGCCCGCCACCAAGGCGACGAGACCGGCGACACACCACACCACTACCCAGATGTGGTTCAGCGGGATACCCACTGACTGGGCGGCTTGGTGGTCATCGGCCACCGCACGCAACGCGCGGCCTGTAATGGTTTTGTTGAAAAAAATCGTCAACAAAATGACCAAGCTCGCTGCGATGATGGCGGCGTATACATCTTCGAGGTTGACCATTAGCCCGCCCTCAAAGACGGAGTCCAGCAAGAACACAGGCTCTTTGGGCATGCCAATGTTGATTTGGTAGATGTCGCTTCCAAAAAGGGATTGACCCAGCCCATCAATGAAGTAAGTGATGCCCAAGGTCGCCATTAACAGCGTTGCGCCGTCTTGATTAACGAGGTGGCGCAAGACCAAGCGCTCCACGAGCCAGGCGATACCGAACATCAAAATGCCGGCTATGAGAAAAGCCAACACGTTGGCGAGCAGCAGGTTGTCAAAGCCAAGCCACTGTGGGAGCCACTCTGAGAATCTGGCCATCGCCAAGGCGGCGAATAACACCATCGCACCCTGTGCAAAGTTAAAGACGCCAGACGCTTTGAAAATAAGCACGAAGCCCAAAGCAACGAGTGAATACAGCATGCCCGCCATGAGCCCGCCGAGCAAGGTTTCTAAGAAAAATGCCATGATCTGGTTTCCAGTGTTGAGGGGCGCTTAGTGCGAGGTGCCCAAGTAGGCGGAGATAACGTCTTCGTTGGCACGCACTTCTTCGGGTGTGCCGTCACCAATTTTCTTGCCGTAGTCCAACACCACGACGCGATCGGAGATGTCCATCACCACGCCCATGTCGTGTTCGATCAAAACAATGGTGGAGCCAAACTCTTCGTTTACATCCAGGATGAAGCGAGACATGTCTTGCTTTTCTTCCATGTTCATACCGGCCATGGGCTCATCGAGCAACAAGACTTGGGGCTCCATCGCCAAAGCGCGACCCAAGTCAACCCGTTTTTGCAGGCCGTAGGGCAGTTGACCAACCGGTGTTTTGCGGTGGGCCTGAATTTCCAAGAAGTCGATAATTTGCTCGACATACTCGCGGTGTTCCGACTCCTCCCTCTCGGCGGGGCCAATGCGCAACGCCTGCAAAAATATATTGCTCTTGATCCGCAGGTTGCGCCCGGTCATGATGTTGTCGATCACGCTCATACCCTTGAACAAGGCCAAGTTTTGGAATGTTCGGGCAATGCCCATTTCCGCGACTTGTCGGCTGTTCATGTGCTTAAAGGTATTGCCCCGAAAGCTGATCTGCCCCTCTTGCGGTTGGTAAACGCCGTTAATACAGTTCAACATGGAGCTCTTGCCGGCGCCGTTAGGCCCAATGATGGCGCGTACCTCGTGCTCGCGCACGTCGAATGAGATGTCGCTGAGTGCATTCACGCCGCCGAATCGCAAGCTGATGTTTTCGACGTCAAGAATGACGTCGCCTATTTCTCGTTTAGCCATGGTGTGGTGTCAGGTTGTTCAGGGTTCTTAGGGGCTGGTGCTCAGAGGCGCGTGCTTAAGCCGCTGCCTGCACGGGCGTGAAGATTTTGGCGTCACGCAGTTGCAAAGTGGCGCTGATGGCGCCTGTGCGACCGTCTTCGAATTTCACCTGCGTCTCAATAAATTGCTCGGTTTTGTCGCCGTACAAGGCCTCAACCAGCACGCCGTACTTCTCAGCGATGAAGCCACGGCGGACCTTGTTGGTACGGGTCAATTCGCCGTCATCGGGATCCAGCTCTTTATGCAAGATCAGGAATCGACTGACTTGAGAGCCCGCCAACATCGCGTCGCGGCTCAGGTCAGCGTTAACTTGCTCCACGCAGTCGCGAATCATGTCGTAAACCGTGGGTTTCTGGGACAGGTCGGCATAGCCGGCGTAGGGCAAGTTTTGGCGCTCGGCCCAGTTGCCAACCGCATCAAAGTCAATGTTCACCATGACACAAACGCGTTCACGTTGGTCGCCATAGGCCACGGCCTCTTTAATGAAGGAGAAAAACTTGAGCTTGTTCTCAACGTACTTGGGCGCAAACATCGAGCCGTCGAATGCGCCGCCCTTGATGCGTCCGACGTCTTTCACGCGATCAATAATCTTCAAGTGACCATCACTATCGAGGAAGCCGGCATCGCTGGTGTGGTACCAACCGTCAGCACTCAATACCTCGGCGGTCGCCTCGGGGTTCTTGTAGTACTCCTTGAGCAATCCGGGTGAGCGAACCAAAATTTCGCCAGACTCTGCTACCTTGATTTCCACGCCCTCGCACGGGATGCCCACGGTGTCAGCCTTGGCTTGGTGGTCGGGTTGCAAGCAAACAAAAACCGCGGTCTCTGTGGAACCGTATAGCTGTTTCAGGTTGACGCCTATGGAGCGGTAAAACGTAAACAGATCGGGGCCAATCGCCTCACCAGCGGTATAGGCGACACGCACACGAGACATGCCGAGGTTGTTACGCAACGGGCCGTAGATGATCGCATCGCCAAGGGCGTATTGCAGGCTGTCCATAAGGCCAACCGACTGGCCTGCCATTTTGATGGGGCCAACGCGTTGCGCCAAGTCCATAAAGTGTTTGAAGAGTGCGCGTTTTAATGTGCTGGCATCTTCCATGCGGATGAGGACACTGGTGAGTAGGGTCTCAAACACGCGGGGTGGGGCAAAGTAGTAAGTGGGGCCAATTTCTTTCAAGTCGATGGTGACGGTTTCCGCCGACTCGGGACAGTTCACGATGTAGCCAACAGCCAGCCACTGCGCGTAACTAAAGATGTTTTGGCCAATCCACGCGGGGGGTAGATAGGCCAAGACCTCATCCGTTGGGACCAGCTTGTCGAAGCGCGCGCCAACGCTGGCGCGGTCTAGCAAACTGCTGTGCGTGTGGACCACGCCTTTGGGGTTTCCGGTTGTGCCAGAGGTGAAGAACATGGCGGCCACATCACTGGACGTGACCTTCGCCACCTCATCAGCAAAAAAGGAGGGGTTCTTTTGCGAGAAGGCCTTTCCAGCTGCCAGCAAGTCGTCCAAACTGGCCAGACCCGTTTCCTCGTAATTGCGCATACCGCGTGGGTTGTCAAAGTAGATGTTTGAGATCTGGGGACATTGCGCCCGGATTTCCAGCATTTTGTCGACCTGTTCTTGGTCTTCCACGATGGCAAAGCGAATGTCCGCGTTGTTGATCGGGAACACGCATTCGGCGCCCGCAGCATCTTGGTACAGCGGCACGGGCGTGACACCGAGCGACTGTGCAGCCAGCATGGTGGCATACAGCCTAGGGCGGTTAGAGCCAATAACGACCACATGCTCCCCCCGGCGCAGACCCGCTTCGTGCAAGGCGCCCGCTAGGTCGGCCACCATGGCGGCCAAATCTGACCACGACAGTGTTTGCCAGATACCGTAGGCTTTCTCACGCATGGCAGGCGCATCAGGACGCTGCGCGGCATGCGCCACAAGCAAGCCAGGGAAGGTTTGTTGCATTTTTGACTCCATTGCGCCTGCTGTAGGGGTGCGCGAGGGCGCATCAAACCGTGTTTCAGCAGGCAATCTTTAAACTTATATGTATCGTAGACTTTGATTTGACGTTTGCCTGTCGGTTGAACGACAATTAGAGGGGGAACCCGTATAGGACTTTCCCCTAAATTGGCCGCTTATTGCGGGTGATCGTGCCGGGTTTATTTTGGCGGTCCCGTTTAAGCGACTCAGGCGCAAGCCCCTCGCGTGTAGGAAGCAGAGAAATTGAATGTTTTACATCGACAGACCATGACGGAACCAAGCAGCTTGAAACAACGCGCTCGCGTGCTGTCTGATGACGAGTTTGCGCAGATCCCTTGGGTGACATCGCTCACGGCGGACGAGCGCGAGCATGTGCGCCAAGACATGTTGGTGACCATCGCCGAACCGGGGGACTATGTGGTGCGCATTGGCCGCCCCGTGACCTACTGGTTTGGTTTGATCGAGGGGTTGCTTAAGATGAGCAATGACGACAGCCGAGGCTCAGCGATCACGTTTACCGGCATTGCACCCGGCGGATGGTTTGGCGAAGGTACGGTGCTCAAGCGTGAGCCCTACCGTTACAACATTCAGGCGTTGCGCACCAGCCGTTTGGCGGGTATTTCTACCGAGATGTTTGACTGGCTCATCGGTCATTCCTTGGGCTTTAACCGCTTTGTGATGCTCCAACTGAATGAGCGCCTAGGCCAGTTCATTGCGGCCAGAGAGATAGACCGCATGGCGAGCCCGGACCTGCGGGTGGCGCGTAACTTGGCTGCGATGTTTGAGCCCAAGCTCTATCCGGGGGTGGCTGAAATGTTGCGGATCACCCAGCAAGAGTTGGCCTATTTGGTGGGACTCTCTCGCCAGCGGGTCAACGAGGCGTTGCGCACCTTGGCAGCGCATGGTTGGATTCGCGTGGAGTACGGCGGCTTGCGGGTGCTCGACTTGAATGCGCTGCGCTACGGCGAACTGAACGCACCGGTATCTGGAGACCTTTCCGCGTATGACAAGCGCCCGCTTGCATAGGCTTTCTTTTTAATCCTGATCGACTGACTTTTACTTTTCATACCACCATGACCTCAAAACCCACCCTCCGTGCAGCAGATGCGCGCGCGAAAAAAAATACCGAGGGGACTGTCAGTCGCGCACCTTTCGACCCGCGTATGCCGAAGAAGCCCGTGCGCGGCAGCGCGCCCTTGGCACGCTTCGTCAAGCGTGAACCCACGCCAGAGGCGCTGGCACTGGCGTCAACCGCCCAAGCGGCGTTGCGCCGTTTGGAGCATGCAGCGGCACGCGCCCCTGAACCGGAGCCGCGCGGACGCGGCTATGGCGGTGAGCGCTACGGGGGTGAGCGTTATGAGGGCGGACGCGATGACCGCAACGACCGCAACGACCGTGGGCGCGATGGCTACCGTGCACCCGCGCGCTCGGGTGGCTATAACGCCAACCCTGGCGCGACGCGCCAGCCACAGGGCGACGCCAACGACCAACGTGCAGCGGCCATGCGCGTGCTCGAGCAGCGCTTACATGCCCGGGAAGACGATGGTGGGCGCTTCAACGATAGCGGGCGTTTCAACGATAGACCCGCCGGTGGCTTTGACCGACGTGATGACCGACGTGATGAGCGCCGGCCCTATGGCCCAAGCCACGACAGCGGCAACCAGCGAGGCGATGATCGCGGTTGGGGGGAGGCATCGCGTGGTGATCGTGCGGGACGTGAGCGGCCGCCCGAGCGGCGCTTTGACAGCCGTCCTCCTGAGAGAAGTCGCGACGCACGCGATCACACGTCCGCGCCCATGCGCAGCCAATATGCACCGCCAGCGCAGCCCATCGCACAAGCGCACCACCAAGGTCCTAAAACAGACGCTGAGAAAGCGGGCGGCGTTCGCTTGAACAAGCGATTGGCCGAGTTGGGGCTGTGCTCCCGCCGGGAGGGGGATCAGTGGATTGACAACGGTTGGGTGCTGGTTAACGGTGAGGTGGGCGAAATGGGGCAAACCGTCTCCGAGGAGGACCGTATTGATGTCTCGCCCGATGCCCATGCCGAGCAAGCCCAACAGGTCACCATCTTGCTACACAAGCCCATGGGCTATGTGAGTGGTTTGCCCGAAGACGGCCATGAGAGCGCTGCCACCCTTATTGGCCCGCAATCGCAGTGGACGGAAGATCCCACACGCACGCGCTTCCAAGCCCGCTTCACGCGTGGCTTGGCGCCAGCAGGGCGCTTGGACATTGACTCGACCGGTCTCATTGTGTTTACCCAAAACGGCATCATCGCGCGCACGCTCATTGGGGAGAACTCCAACATTGAAAAAGAGTATTTGGTGCGCGTCATTTGGATTGGCGACGGTGCCGATGCCCCGGTTGAGAAAGACGTGCAAGCGGTGTTCCCAGAAGAGCGCTTGGCGTTGTTGCGTGAGGGTTTGCTGCTGGACAACCAGGTGCTGAAGCCCGCCAAGGTGAGTTGGCAAAATACGGAGCAGTTACGATTTGTCTTGCGCGAAGGGAAGAAGCGCCAAATTCGCCGCATGTGCGAGCAAGTGGGCTTAAAAGTCGTGGGCTTGAAGCGTGTGCGCATTGGCTCCATCAACCTCGCCCAACTCCCTGTCGGTCAGTGGCGCTATTTGGGGCCAACCGAACGCTTCTAAGCCCCCAGACTTTGCCGGATGGGGGACTCTTGAAAAAGGGCGCCTCGTCTCCAACTACGCAATAGCGCGTCGGGAACATCCGGCACGATCTGCATTTTTCACTATTTTTTTCACGACTTACGTATGACCAAGAAAACCCATGCCTTTCAGGCCGAAGTAGCGCAGTTACTGCATTTGGTGACGCACTCGCTGTATTCCAATCCCGATATTTTCGTGCGCGAGTTGGTGTCTAACGCCTCAGACGCATGCGACAAGTTGCGCTTCGAGGCGCTCAACGACTCTGCGCTGTTTGAAGACGCGCCTGAGTTGGACATCCGCGTATCCTTCGACAAGGAAGCCAAGACCATCACCATTGCCGATAACGGCATTGGCTTGAGTGCACAAGAGGCGATTGATAACCTCGGAACGATTGCCAAGAGCGGTACGCGCGACTTCGTGAGCAAGCTGTCGGGTGATCAAAAGAAGGACTCGCAGCTGATCGGTCAGTTCGGTGTGGGCTTTTACTCCGGCTATATCGTGGCCGAGCGCATTACCGTTGAATCACGCCGTGCCGGCGCCCCCACAAGCGACGGTGTGCGTTGGGTGAGTGGCGGGACGGGAGAGTTTGAGGTGGAGGCGATTGAGCGCGCACAGCGCGGCACCAGCATTACCTTGCACCTGCGCGAAGACAAAACCGAATACCTGTCGTTTTGGAAGTTGAAGTCGGTCATTGGCACTTACTCAGACCACATCAGCCTGCCTATTTTGATGCCCAAGGAGCAGTGGGACGACGAGAAAAAAGAAAATGTCTTGACTGACGAGTGGGAGGCGGTGAACTCTGCCAGTGCGCTGTGGACACGCGCTAAGAAAGACATTACCGACGAGCAGTACAAGGCGTTTTACAAAAACCTCAGCAACGACCAGCAAGATCCGCTGATGTGGTCGCACAACCGCGTTGAGGGCAGCACCGAGTACACGCAGTTGTTGTTTTTACCAAAGAAGGCGAACCAAGACTTGTGGAGCCGTGACAGCAAGCCGGGCCTGAAGTTGTATGTGAAGCGTGTATTCATCACGGGCGAAGCAGAGACCTTGATGCCCAACTACCTGCGCTTTGTCAACGGTGTGGTCGACAGCGCGGACCTGCCACTTAATGTGAGCCGTGAGTTGTTGCAAGAAAGCCGTGATGTGCGCGCCATCCGCGAGGGCAATACCCGCCGTGTGCTCACGATGTTGGAAGACCTAGCGAAGAAATCTGCGCCGAAAGCGGCCGCACCAGACAGCGATGAGGTTACCGATGTAACGGATGTGAGCGACGCAGCAGAGGGCCACACAGAAGATGCAGACGGTTACGACTACAACGCCTTTTACGCTGAGTTTGGCGCGGTCTTAAAAGAAGGCTTGGGCGAAGATTTCGCGAACCGCGACAAGTTGGCGGGCCTGTTGCGTTTTGCAACCTCGACGACTGATACGGTCTCCGTGAGCTTCGCTGCCTACAAAGCACGCATGAAGGAAGGTCAAGACGCGATCTACTACATCACCGGCGACTCCATGGCGGCGGCAAAGAACAGCCCGCAATTAGAGGTCTTCAAGAAAAAGGGCATTGAGGTGCTGCTGATGACGGATCGCGTTGACGAGTGGGCGTTGTCCTTCTTGCAAGCGTTTGAAGATACCCCCCTGCAAAGCGTTGCCAAAGGGGCCGTTGACTTAGGCAAGTTGCAGGACGAAGACGAAAAAAAGGCCGCTGAGACCGCGGCGGAATCGTTTAAACCAACGCTAGACAAGCTCAAGACGGCGTTGCAGGACAAGGCCAAAGACGTGCGTGTCACGACACGCTTGGTCGATAGCCCCGCCTGCTTGGTGGTCGAAGATGGTGAATATTCCACGCAGTTGGCGCGCTTGCTCAAGCAGGCCGGGCAGACGGCACCGGAGGTCAAGCCTATTTTGGAAGTCAATACAGACCACCCCCTGGTGAAAAAGCTGCTTGCAACCGACGCCTTTGATGACATGGCGCATATTTTGTTTGACCAAGCGTTGTTGGCTGAGGGGGGCTTGCCCGAAGACCCCGCCAGCTATGTACGCCGTGTGAACAGTTTGCTGGCCTAAGCGGCAACGCAGCTTCCGCCGGCGCTATCAGCCCCCAATCACACGGTGAGCGGGGGCTTTTCCATGGCTTCGATTTGGTCTTGTAGCAAGCCGACTTGGCCGTGCCAATAGTCGGATGTGCCAAACCACGGGAAGTTGACGGTAAAGGCCGGGTCGTCCCAACGCCGCGCCAACCACGCGCTGTAGTGAATCATTCTGAGCGTGCGCAGGGGCTCGATGAGCCGCAGTTCCCGGCGGTCGAACGGGCGCAGTTGCTCGTAGCCTTCCAGTACCGCACTGAGCGCAGACGTTTGTTGCGCGCGGTCGCCCGACAGGAGCATCCACAGGTCTTGTACGGATGGTCCGCTGCGGGCGTCATCTAAATCAACAAAGTGCGGCCCATGACCGGGGGTCCACAAAATATTGCCGGGATGGCAGTCGCCGTGCAGGCGGATGTGCTGCCCTTCAAACCCGGCCCAAGCCGCCGTGATGTGGGCCATGGCCTGTTCGTAGACCGCTAGCCACGCCGTCTCCACGTCCATGGGCAAGGCGTTGAGCTGTATCAGCGCGTCTTTGGATGCCTGCCCAAAGGTCGTGGGCGATAGCGCGGGACGGTGGGCGAACGGTTGCACCGCGCCGACGTTGTGTAAGCGTGCCATGAGGCGACCAATCCACTCCAGTACCTCCCAATCGTCTAGCTCGGGGCGGCGCCCGCCTTTGCGGGGACTCACAGAAAACCGAAAGCCTTGGAACTGATGACAGGTGGCGCCTTGCAAACGCAACGGGGCCACCATAGGCACCTCGGCATCGGCCAAGGCCCATGCGAAGTCGTGTTCTTCTTGTATGGCGGCATCGCTCCAGCGCTGCGGGCGGTAAAACTTGGCGACAACGGGGCTCACCACATCATCCGGTGCGTGATCCAGGTGGCATTGGACAACGCGGTTTTCGTACGAGCTGAGTGCCATGATGCGGCCATCACCGACCAGACCGATGTGGGCCAGTGCATCCAGCATGACGTCGGGGGTGAGCGGCTCGTAAGCGTGTCTGGGGGCATCGTTCATGGCATGGAGTATGACAGTTCCCGGGTCAAGCAATTGGACGGTACGGCGCGCTCAGTGGTGTCTATAGCGGTGAGCGGCTTTATGATGACGCCATGCCCAAAAAACGCAACCAACACAGCGATCAGACCGTGGTGAAGCCCGTGAACACCTTGAGTGCGCAATTACCCGAGTTACGGGCGGGGCAGTCCGTCGCCTTGTTGCAGGCCTTGCACATCTTGACCCGAGACGGTCGCATTAACCAAGACACGCGTCGCAAGCTCAAGCAGGTTTATCACTTGGTGCAATTTATTGAGCCCTTGCTCACCGAGGCGGTACAGGCGCGCGGCAACGTGAGTTTGGTCGACCATGGGGCTGGCAAGTCCTACTTGGGCTTTATTTTGTATGACCTGGTACTCAAGGATTTGGGGCTGGGCGAGGTGATCGGGATTGAGACCCGGGAAGAGTTGGTCGAGAAGTCAAGCGCGCTGGCGCAGTCGCTGGGCTTTGAGCGCATGCGTTTTCATGCACTCAGCGTGGCGCAAGCGATGACTGATGAGCGCATTGCCAAGGTGGTCGACGTGGTGACGGCCTTGCATGCCTGTGATACGGCCACCGATGATGCCATTGCGTTTGGACTGGCGCGACAGGCGCACGCGATGGTGTTGGTGCCGTGCTGTCAAGCGGAGATGGCCAGTGTGCTGCGGCAAAACCGGGGGTTAAAAATGGCCAAAACGCCGCTGTCGGAGTTGTGGCGTCACCCGCTGCACACCCGTGAGTTTGGGAGCCAAATCACCAACGTTTTGCGTTGCCTACGTTTAGAAGCCAGCGGCTATACCGTGACGGTGACTGAGCTGGTGGGTTGGGAGCACTCGATGAAAAATGAGTTGATTTTGGCAAAGCGCACCGGCCGCGCCAACCCGCAGGCGCAAGCGCGTATCGATGCCATTTTGGCGGAGATGGGCTTGAGCGATATGCACGCACGCTTCGCTTCCGTGGCACCTCGCACGTTGGCGTAGTGGCTAGCGTGCAATCACCAGAGCGGTACCCGCTACCGCGAGCCCAGCACCTAGCCATGCACCGATGGCAGGCGCGCGACCAAATTGCCACCACAGCATAGGCAAAATCAACACGGGTGATAAGCCTGACAGCACGCCTACGCTGCCAACCGGCCCTTCCCGCAAGGCCCACAGTAGCAGGCCCATACCGAGTCCCATACCAATCCACCCGCTCACAAGGGTCTGTCGAAACACCGTCCAGTTGAGGGGATGGTGCGCACGGCTGTAACGTGGGCTGAGTGCATACAGCACCCCAAAGGCCAGTAGCGCGGTGGTGACGCGAATAGCCGAGGCGAGCACGGGGTCGAAGCCAACATCTGCTTGCATCACGGGTTTTGCAATGAGTGCCCCCAATGCTTGCGCACATGCGGCAATCAGTGCCAAGCCCACCCCAACGCCGGTGCTCGGGGCGGCGTCCCATGGGTGGCCCCCCGTTTTGTGTTGTCCCCAAGCGATGGCCACCATCACACCGATCACGGTGAGCGATGCACCGACATAGACTTGCGCACCTAAGCGCTCAGACAGAAAGGCATAACCCAACAAGGCACTAAAGAGCGCATGAGAGGCGAATAGCACGCCTGTGCGTCTGGGGCCCAATCGGTTCATTGCGGCGAACAAGGCGGAGTCACCAAAAAAGATGCCAATAAAGCCGCTCAACGCCATGATGCCCCAACTACTCCAAGCCAGCGGCGGTAGCTTGGAGAACATGCTACAAGCACCCACATCAGCACGGCCACACTCAGCATGCGCCAGCGCACATACGCGATGGCACCCAAATGCTTGGAAGGCTCGGCAGAGAGTAGGCCGCTGGCCGCCCAGCAGGTGGCGGCCCCCAGGGCGAGCAGGTCGTAGTAGTGGGGCACGCGTTAAAAGGGCGGGGGTGCAAAGGGCAAGGCCCTTAGCTGGCCTGAGACCTACATGCCAAAGCGCTTGCGTGTGAGAGCCAGTGCGAGCCAGAATGCGCCCACCGCGTAGGCCAATAGCACGCCCACATGCAACCACCACTGGGTGGGCCACTGGTCCATAAACAGGGGCCGCACCAGCGCCACGGCGTTGGCCAATGGCAAGGCTTCGGCAATGGCGGCAATCCATGGGGGTAACTGGGTGAGTGGGAAGAAGACCCCACTCAAGAACATCATGGGTGTCAAAAACAGCGTGAAGTAATAGGTGAAGAAGTCGTAGCCTTTAGCCAAGGCGTTAAACACCAAGGCCAAGCAACTAAACGTGATGCCGGTGAGTAGCAAGACCGGCCAAGCAAGAAACAAATGGGTGCTGGTGCTGATTTTTAGCGCCAGCATCACCCCCATGATGGCGGTGCTGGTGAACAAGGCTTTGAAGGCGGCCCAAAGCATTTCCGCCAACACGACGTTATCTAGGCTAATGGGTGCATTCATGATGCCATCCCATGTTTTTTGAACATGCATGCGCGAGAACGCCGAGTACAGGGCCTCGAAGGATGCGGCATTCATGGCGCTCATGCAAATGCTGCCGCTGGCCAAAAACAAGAGATACGGTACGGCGGTGCCATCGATTGTGATGCTGCCCACCAAGGCGCCCATGCCGTAGCCAAAGGCGACCAGCCAAATGAGCGGCTCTGCAATGTTGCCGACAAGACTTGGAATGGCCAGCTTGCGCCATACCAAAAAGTTGCGCAAAAACACAGGGATAAACGAGCGATCGAGTTGTGGCGCACGCCACGGGCTGCGTGATTGGCTACCCCACACTCGGCGGTAGCGCCGACGTGCCGCGCCCGCATCAGACGCTGACGGGTCTGCGCTTTGCGCTGGCTGGGGGCTACTGGTCGGGTCGTGGGGGGCGTTGCTGATGCCGCCGTCGGTGCCGAGGGCGTTGATGTTCAGCATGGGGTCCTGCCCTGGCTCCCGTGCGTCGTCAGCTTGTGTGTTGGTGGGGGTGCTGGACATGTTTACGCTCCTTCCCGAATCTGGCGACCCGTCAGTTTCAGGAACAGGTCCTCTAAATTAGCCGGTCTGTGCAAGGTGCGCAGGCTGGGCTGGCGTGACAGCTCTAACAACAAACTCGCGGCGTGGTGGGTGTAGAAAAAGACGGTGTCGCCCACCAGTTCAGCGCGGTCGGCGCGCGAGCGGATGGGTGCCGACATCAGTTGCTGTGCGCCGGGCCCGTAGACCTCCACCACCTCGGGTTCAATGTGCGCGGCGATCAGCTCACGCGGCGTACCCTCTGCCAATTTGCGACCATGGTCCACCACCAGCAAGCGATCACATAGACGTTCCGCTTCGTCCATAAAGTGGGTGGTGAGCAAAATCGACTTGCCCACCTGCATCAATTGCTGCAAGCGCTCCCACATCAGATGGCGCGCCTGTGGGTCTAGGCCAGTGGTGGGCTCATCTAGCACCAGCAGGCGTGGGTTATTGACGAGGGCACGAGCCAAACTCAGACGGCGTTTCATGCCACCTGAGAGCTCACCGGGTCTGGCGCTTGCTTTCTGAGACAGCACTGCAAAATCGAGCAACTCGGGCGTCCGCGCCCGCAACTCTTTGGCATCCAAGCCAAAGTAGCTGCCGTAGACCCAGATGTTTTCTTCACATGTGAAGTCGGGGTCCAAGGTGTCCATCTGACTGACGATTCCCAACTCGGACTTGATCGCGAGCGCATCGTGCGGCATACGCAGCGCCTGATCGTGCGCACTGGTGTAGCTGATTTGTCCTTGATCGGGGGCGGTGAGGCCCAAGCACATGCGCACGGTGGTGGTCTTGCCCGCGCCATTGGGGCCGATGATGCCTAAGCACTCGCCAGGGTGTATGGCAAAGCTGAGGTCGTTGACAACGGTCTGGTCGCCAAAGCGTTTCACCAAGTTGTCGCATCGCAATAGCGGCGCGTTTTCAGCGTGTACCGTTGCGGGCCGGGCGGTTGTAGGGGAGGTCTCGTCGGTCATGTTCCCTAAGTCTATCGTTTCTTGGCGAATTTGTTATCGTAGCGCATAGAATTCAAGCTCCACCTAGGTGATTTTCGATTGGTTTAATCTGAAAAAGCAAAGCCTGAGGTCTTTCTACTAACGCATTCTTTTCAATGTGGGGCTTGACGTGACATCTCGGCGACCGGTTTGGGGCCAATATTTAATGCCCAAAAAAGCGCTGACCCAGTTTGGTGGGTGGGTAGCGGGGACGCCTATGGGGGTCATTACGACGGCGATCATCGCCGACTTCGTCCGACGCTACGACGTCAACATGATGGAGGCTGCCGAGCCCAGTTTGGGAAGCTACGCAACCTTTAACGCGTTTTTCACACGTGCCCTGCGTGAGGGCGCGCGCCCCATCGCTGACAGCGCATGGGTGAGCCCGGTGGATGGTGCGGTGAGCCAGCTCGGGCCCATAGCAGATGGACAGATTTTTCAGGCAAAAGGTCATCAGTACACCGCACAAGCGCTGTTGGCGTGTGATGCGGATGCCGCACAGGTGTTTCATCAAGGCCAATTTGCGACGATTTATTTGAGTCCCAAGGATTACCACCGTATTCATATGCCTTGCGCTGGCACGCTCACCCGCATGACCTATGTGCCTGGGGATTTATTTTCGGTAAGCCCGCTCACCGCTGCCCATGTGCCCGGTCTATTTGCGCGTAACGAGCGGGTGGTGTGCTGGTTTGATACCGACACGGGTCCCATGGTGATGGTCTTGGTAGGCGCCACGATTGTGGGCAGTATGTCGACGGTCTGGCACGGTCGCGTGAACCCACCGCGTACCAAGGCCATGCGCCACTGGACCTATGCGGCAGGTGACGTCCGTTTAGCGAAAGGCGCAGAGATGGGGCGGTTTTTACTCGGCTCCACCGTTGTCGTCTTGTGGCCAGAGCGAACGGTAACGTTTGACCCGACGTGGGTTCCCGGCGGCGCCGTGCGTCTTGGTGAGGCGATGGCCAGTGCCAGTGCAAGCGTCGCGAACTAAAGGCGGGCCGTCAGTCGGAGCGGTCGTCTTTCCTGCGGGCGTTGCGCTCTAGGCGCAATAGCCAGAGGCCAGTTGCCACGATGATGGCGGCCCCCACAAAGGTGAGCCCGTCAGGCAAGACGTGCCAAAACAACCAGTCAAAGCCGACAGCCCATGCCAGCGCGCTGTACTCAAAGGGCGCGATGGTTGCCGCCCGACCATGCTTGAAGGCGTCGGTAATCGCCAATTGACCGATAAACCCGCTCAAAGCCATGGCGGGCATTAAGACCCACTGCGCCAGAGTCAGCGTTTGCCAGTTGGCCCAAGCAATCGCCGTCCCGCCGACGGACAAAAAACACATGACCCAAAACACCTGACTATCCGTGGAGTCGGTTCGTGACAAGCGACGGCTGATGACGGCGCTGGCCGCATAGCATGTGGCCGCCCCCAGTACGGCAAATCCACCGCCGCTCACCATGCCATCGAGGGAGGGACGCAGCGCGATGATGATGCCCGTCAAACCCACAATAAGGGCGAACCAATGTACCCCGCTGACACGCTCTCCCAAAATGGGCCAAGCGAAAATGGAGACCAAAACGGGGGCGATAAAGAAGATGGTGTAGGCCTGCGTCAACGCTAGGTTTTTAACCCCCACACTGAAGCACCACAGCATCGCGATGGCCAAGAGGCCACGAACCAAGTGCAACCGCCAGCGAATCCGAATGACGCTAGCGATGCTTTGTCTGCGCCAGAGATAGACCGCGATCAACGGCATGGTGACCAACCCGCGTAGCGCGGTGATTTGCATGGGGGGCATACCGTCGCTCAAGAGCTTGATGATGGTGTCCATGACACCAAAAGCGCCCATGGCGATGAGCATAGACACGATGCCGCGGGTGTTCCCGGTGAGGCGAGACATGGCGGTTACTGAAAGGCCACTTCGTTGAAGCTACGTAATTTCCGACTGTGTAATGACTCCCCGGCGGCCCGTAGTTTTTCTAGGGCCAACATACCAATCTCTAGGTGCTGACTAACGCGCTCGCGGTAAAAATCGTTCGCCATGCCGGGCAGCTTAATCTCACCGTGCAATGGCTTGTCACTCACGCACAACAAGGTGCCGTAAGGGACGCGGAAGCGGAAGCCGTTGGCGGCTACGGTGGCGCTCTCCATGTCGAGTGCAATGGCGCGAGATTGTGAAAACCGCTTGGCAGGCGTACTGCGCTCACCGAAGAACGGGAGCAACTCCCAGTTACGGTTGTCGGTGCTGGCCACGGTTCCTGTACGCAAAATCCGTTTGAGCTCAGCCCCTTCGAGTTGGGTGACATCGGCCACTGCCTGTGCCAAGGCGATTTGAATCTCGGCCAGTGGCGGGATAGGGACCCACAGGGGGAGCTCTTCGTCCAATACGTGGTCTTCGCGCACATAGCCATGAGCGAGGACGTAGTCCCCCAAGACTTGGCTGTTACGCAAGCCCGCGCAATGGCCGAGCATGATCCACGCATAAGGCCGTAGGACGGCGATGTGGTCGGTCATGGTCTTGGCGTTGGAGGGGCCGACCCCGATGTTGACGAGGCTGATGCCTCCCCGATCGGCGCGCACCAAGTGGTAGGCCGACATTTGTGGCAGACGCGCAGGGGGTGTGCCCGGTTGGCCGTGGGCAACCTGCCCTAAAAACGCTTGCTCGTCTGGGCTTAGATTCACCCGTGGCGTGAGCACATTGCCGGGTTCAATGAAACCGATGTAGGCGCAGGCCGGATCTTGCATCATGGCTTTGCCCAGTGCCACGAACTCATCAATGTAGAACTGGTAGTTGGTGAGCAGAACGAAGTTTTGGAAGCTGTACGGCGAGGTGCCGGTGTAGTGCCGCAGGCGATGCAGCGAGTAGTCCACCCGCGGTGCGGTGAACAAAGCCAAGGGCTTAGTGCCCTCAGGCAAAACATCGTGGTCGCCGTTGGCAATGGCGTCGTCCATGCCCATCAGGTCGGGCAGGTCGAACACGTCGGGTAAGCGCGCACGACGCGGTGGGTTGAGTTGCCCCTCCACGTGGTCGTTTTCGGCCAATGAAAAGTGGACGGGAATCGGCGTATCACTGACGCCAACGGTCAGCGTGATGTCGTGGTTTTGTAGCAGCAGTTCAAATTGCTGTTGGTAGTAGTGGGCAAAGAGGTCCGGGTTGGTGAGCGTCGTTTCAAATACGCCCGCACCGCTAACAAAGCCATAAGACAAGCGGTGGTTGGCGCTGGCGGCGTGGGCAACGCTTTTGTTTTGTAAGCGNACNAACGGGTAAAACGCCCGGCACCGTGGCAACTCGCGCNGCGGAACGTCGGCTTGGTTGACGAAGTCTTGCAGCCCCTGACGCAGGTGNGCAACCCCCGCGTTGTAGATGGCTTGCACGCGCGCGAGGGCTTGTTGTGCGTCGTCAAAGGCGACGCTGTCGAAAATTGTTTGAGGGTGTTGGGACATGGGTACACCATCTTAAAACAGAAAGGCGGTGCGCCCATGGCGGTGCTGGCCGCACCGGCCGCACCGGCCAAACAACGTCCGCTAATAGGTGTAGACCCCACGACCTGTCTTGCGACCCAAATAGCCGGCAGCGACCATTTCCTTGAGTAGCGGGCATGGACGGTACTTGCCGTCGTTGTATTCAGCGACGTAGACGTTCATGACGGCGAGGCAGATATCCAGCCCAATCATGTCAGCCAAAGCCAGTGGGCCTATTGGGTGGTTGCAGCCGAGCTTCATGCCCGCGTCTATGTCCTCTGGGGTTGCCAGCCCTTCTGCGAGCACAAAAAATGCCTCGTTAATCATGGGGACGAGGATGCGGTTGACGACAAAACCTGGCGCATTTTTAACGGTGATAGGCGTCTTGCCCAGCGTCTCTGCCAATGTCTTAACCGCCTCATGGGTGGCATCGCTGGTTTGGAGTCCACGAATAATTTCAACCAAGGTCATCATGGGGACGGGGTTGAAAAAATGCATGCCAATAAATTGCGATGCGCGCTGCGTCGCTGCTGCCAACTTGGTAATGGAGATGGAGCTGGTGTTACTGGCAATGAGTGTTTCTTTGGGCAACATGGCGTCGAGTTGCTGCAGAATTTTGATCTTCAGTTCCTCGTTCTCGGTCGCGGCTTCGATCACCAGTTGCGCACCCGCTAAAGCGGCGTAATCCGTCGCTACCGTAATGCCTGCCAGTGCGGCGGCTTTGTCGTCGGCGGTGATCTTTTCTTTTTTGATTAAGCGGTCCAAGCTGCTGCTGACAGTGGCCAAGCCTTTGTCAACTGCGGCTTGGCTGATGTCTACCATGACAACGTTTATGCCGCAGGTCGCACACGCTTGGGCAATGCCGTTTCCCATCGTGCCTGCGCCAATGATTCCGACGGTTTGAATAGCCTGCATGTTGTGTTCTCCGAGTTAAAAAGGGGCGCGTCTATGACGCAGCCGATATTGTGCACGATGGGCTAAGCGCTCTGCCAGCCCAGTCGCTTGGCAAGGTACAGGCCGCTGAGCGGCATGACCAGACCGATCGCGATGACGGTGGCCAGCAGCGCCGTGAGGTCGCTGTAGTTCGCCACCGTTTCAACGACTTGCGTGGCGGGGTCACGTATCTCTCGGGTGATGGTGTACCACTGGTTGACGTATTTGGTGCCTAACTGCGAAGCCGATAAGGCGAGGTTGGTGAAGCTGGCCATGATGGCGAAGTAGGTGGCCTTGAGTTGGCGCGGTGCGGAGTTGGCTATCCATGCGAGCATGGGGATCATGGCAATTTGGCCCAGTGGCGACTCGAGCGCGGTGTCCACTAGTGCGATAAAGCGCGCGTCGACAACGCCGCCTGTGACGCTGCTGGTCCACACGTGCAGGCCCATGCTCATACCCAAGGTCGGTAGGCTCAACATAAAGCCGGCCAGGGTCAAAAAGCCCACCACGTAGGTAATCGGGCGCTCGGCCATGAACTGGCGAAAGGCAAACATGCCAAACAAGGTGAGTGTGCTGCCAATGAGTGACAACACCGAGAAGAAGTGGGCGTCAAACTTCAACTCATCAATCAGCCACCAGCTCACGCCTGGCCCCGCGCTCGGGGTCGCTCGAAATAAGAAAATAATTACAGCGGTGCCAACCAAGGTCCGCCTCGCCGAGGGGGCCAACTCGCTAACGAGCCGGCGCATCAGCCATAGGATGATGGCGGTTGAGCCCAGAAAAATAGCCTCTTGGCTGTAAGCCCAATCCGAGAGTCCCAAGGACAAGGTGAGGGCGACAAACACCAAGCTACCACCCAAAATCCAAACGTTGGGCTGGGTAGGCTCTAGCGGCGGCCTGAGGGTCTCTTCGGCCTGTGTAGGCGTCATGCCCTGAGCGGTGAGTTGGCGCACTGCGCGTCGGTGTAGCCAGTAGGCGCTGAGTAGTCCGAGCATAGAGATGACCGGTATACACAGTGCCATGAGGTAGACGTCTTGGTAAAGGGCTAGTTTTTGCGCGGCAGGCAAGGCGTCGCTGCCTTTGAAAACCCACAGGTTAATCAGCGCGACGAGCACCGTTCCACCGATGATCGCCACACGGCCCAACGTTTGCATGGTGATGTGCATGCGCTTGAGTTGGTCGGGTGGCGTGGCGTTGCCCTGCGCATTCACCATGGGAACGGCCTCTACCGTCATGGCATCCGCGACAACGTCTTGCAAGACATAACCGATGGGGCTGAGCAAGGTGGCGAGTACGAACCACGCGTTCACGCTCCACAACGCGGCCATGGCCTCGCGATGGCCGATGAGTGCCGCCATGATGACCAAACTGCAGGCAATGAGTACGGCACCTAAAACGACCAACCAAGCCTTGAATCGCCAGATCAGGTCGACCAAGTGCCCGAGGGGCATCTTGAGCGACCAAGGAACAAACGCCCAGAACCCAAGAGCCGCCAAAAATTCAGCGGACAGCCCTAAATAGTCTTTAACAAAAAAGGTCCCCACGATGCCCGTGAGGCCTTGGATCCCAGCGGCCACATACACCATCAGCGGTGGCAGGTAGGACCAGCGCATGTCTCGGCCTAGGGCGACGATATTTTCTGAAAGCCAACGTTGTATCAGGTGCATGGCAAAACTCCGGTGTAGCTTTGCATTTTGCCCTGCGAAAGTCCGTGACATAAATATGAGTATTCGCTTATATTTATGCCTTGCGATGCGCGCTGTGCGCTCGCTGTTTTAGACACAAAGGCCGACGCCACGATGATGCCCTTGAACGCGCCCCGACAGATCCCTGCGGCACTGGCCGCTCCCGCCAACCGTATGCGCCAAGTTTGGCGGCTGGTGCTTGCTTGTCTGCTAGCGGTGTCTGGCGCTCAGGCCACTGAGGGCCCGCCGATGGTGGCCATTCAGGTTGCGCCCAACAGTTATTACGTGCAAGGCCTCGCCGCAATGGGTAGCCCAAAAAACCAAAACTTCATCAGTAATGCCGGTTTTGTAGTGGCGGAAGAGGGTGTGATCATCATTGATGCACTGGGCTCACCCGCCTTGGCTGAGCGCTTGGTGGCCGTCATTGCAGGCATTACCCCCAAGCCCATCACGCATGTGCTGGTGACGCATTACCATGCCGACCACATTTATGGCCTGCAAACATTTAAGGCGCTGGGTGCCAAAATTATTGCGCAGAAGGGCGCGAAAGAATACATTCATTCTGAAACGGCGCGCTTGCGGTTGCAGGCCTCGCGCACCGACTTAGCTCCTTGGGTTGACGAGCAGACGCAGATCGTCCAACCTGACCAGTGGGTGGACGGTGGCGAGGACATGACACTGTCTGGCACCCGCTTCCACTTGGCTCTGGTGGGCCCATCGCATACCCCGGAGGACTTGGCGATTTGGGTGCCCTCGGAGCGTGCGTTGTTCTCTGGCGACTTGATTTTTAATGGCCGCCTGCCCTTTGTGGGCAAGGCCAACAGCAGTCATTGGATCAAGGCGCTCGATCAGATGACGGACTTTGATGCGGTTGCGGTCGTACCTGGTCATGGTCGGTGGTCGGACAATCCAAAGCAAGACATCGCCTTGATGCGCGACTACCTGGGTTACCTGCGCGAGACTATGGGGGCAGCGGTCGATGACTTATTACCGTTTGATGCGGCTTATGCCGAGGCCGATTGGAGCCGTTTTGAAGCCGTACCCATGTTTCGTTTTGCCAATCGTATGAACGCCTACAACACCTACTTGCTCATGGAGGCCGAGGGCTTACGCGCGAAGTAGTCGCATACACTCCAAGAAGAAATCTGCCGAAACGGTTCGGCGTGTCGGCGGCTCTTTTGGGAGGCAGGGTGTGACTGATTCGGGCATGGGTTCAATCGGGGTGTTTGACTCGGGCGTTGGCGGCTTGTCGACGTTGCACGCCATCCGCCAGGCTTATCCAGACGAGCACCTCATTTACGTTGCCGACTCGGGGCACGCGCCCTACGGCGACCAAGCGGCATCAGCGGTGATCGCGCGTGCCCAAGCGATTACCCATTTTCTTCTGGATGCGCCTTGCAAGGCCATTGTCGTGGCCTGCAACACAGCGAGTGTGGTGGCGTTACCGGCCTTGCGGGCCATGACGTCGGTGCCCATTATTGGTATGGAGCCTGCCATCAAGCCTGCCACGCTGGCGACGCGCACAGGGGTGGTGGGCGTGCTGGCTACGACGCGGACGGTACAGAGCGAATCGGTGCAACGCCTCATCGCACAATTTGGTGGCAGCGTGCGGGTCATGCTCCAAGCAGCACCTGGCTTGGTTGAGCGGGTGGAGCAGGGGTATCTGGCCGACGAACACACGCGTGACTTACTCACCCATTACCTGACCCCCTTGTTAGCTGCGGGGATAGACCAATTGGTTCTCGGCTGTACGCACTATTATTTTCTGAGGCCGTTGATCACGTCGATTGTGGGCGGTGGTGTGACGGTTGTAGAGCCGGCAGAAGCCATCGCACGTCAGTTGGGTGCACGGTCTAACTTAATTGCCGGTGGCCGCGTCTTAGAGGCGAGCGCCGCGGCTGCGTTGCAAACACCCCATGCGGTGACAGGCGGCTTTGCGTTTTACAGTTCTGCCAACGACTTGCCACAGGCCNAGCGCATTCTGTCGCAGCTATGGGGAGATGGTTTGNCGNGCCGACTGCAGCGGCTGCCGGTGTAAGCGCGACGCATTCAGAACCACCGACGCCACTTGGCCACGATCAGGCCGCCGAAGATGAGGACAACCGTGCTCGCAAGCACCGCATAGTAGCCGTAGTGCCAGTGCAGTTGCGGCATGTAATCGAAGTTCATGCCGTAGATGCC
>JGI20154J14316_10000377_pt1 | contig 39905 bp, 46 predicted proteins | sample COG_04_FD_14316 | JGI IMG/M metagenome (IMG submission 14316)
TATCCACTATCCACTATCCACTATCCACTATCCACTATCCACTATCCACTATCCACTATCCACTATCCACTATCCACTATCCACTATCCACTATCCACTATACCATTCTTATCACATATTCCACATGATAAGAACGAACCTAACAGAAAAGATTATTCATCTTCTTATTAAAATCTTATTTATAATTTATAATTCATAATTCATAATTCATACTCTACTATACTCTACTCTTACTCACTAATAAATATACATCCCAATACCACATTAAACTCAAACCATAATCGAATACCTCTCTTTATATTGCGCAGGAATTTCAGTCTCTTCCCAATTCATCGCAACAATCTTGCGCCACTCACCCGCCTTGAGCTTCTTGACCGATGCGTCCATGTCGTCGATGTCGACACCCTCACCCGCCACACGGATCAGGTAGCGATCAGCCAACTCCATCTTCTCGTCATCAGTGAGATTCTTTGCGCACTCGCGACTCGCGGAAACAATCGCCTTCTTCGCCGCATTTCGCGCATCCTTCTCGACCGCCTTCGCCGTTTTGACCGCCTCTCTGGCCTCGGCTTTGGCAATGGCTTTGGCGGATGCGGCGATTTTCTTCGCCTCCACCTTTGCCACCTTCTCTGCCTCTTTCGCGGCCACCTTTGCCAACGCCATGGCATCCTTCTCCGCCACCTTCGCCAACGCCTTGGCCTCCTTCTCCACCACCTTGGCCAACGCCTTGGCCTCCTTCTCCTCCACCTTCGCCAACGCCTTGGCCTCCTTCTCCTCCACCTTTGCCAACGCCTTGGCCTCCTTCTCCTCCACCTTTGCCAACGCCTTGGCCTCCTTCTCTGCGATCTTTGCCAACGCCTTTGACTCCTTCGCAGCCACCTTTGCCGCCACCTTGAACTCCTTCTCAGCAACCTTGGTCTTCTTCACGTGCGCCTTGAGGAAGGCAAACAACTCCGTGCGCTCGTCGCGCGAAAGAGTCCTCACCACACTGGGTGCGCGCTTGTTCTGCTTCTTGGTCTCAACTACGGATGACATTCTCTTTTCTGATTTAGCTTTTAACTTAATTTGTTTAGAACTCCATTTTGTGACACGAAATTTCAATTTTGCAAATAAAAATCACTCATGATTTGGAACGGAACTGGAAATTTGTAGCCATTCGGCTTCCATCTTTATATACAGAACAACCGCCCCCCCCAAGATGGTTATTACTACACCGCACTGTCGTTTGATCCCTCGGTCCTTGTTATACTATCCTCTTCATTACCAACACACGACCAACAACACACCGCAGCAATACACCCCCCCACAGTGACTATCAATATTGTCAGTGAGTATGTCATAATCTTTATTACATTATATTTCTTCTAGGCTTCTGCAAAACACCCTCCGATTCGGTTGGCTCAACCATGATTCACATTTACCCACACCACCAAGTTCAATATTATCATCGACTTTTTTAAGACACATTCCTAGAAGCCTAGAAAATACCAATAATCACCAATAAATACCCACCGATCCAATCCACTGAGTTCTTTTTGTTTCTTATATAGTTCTTATATAGTTCTTATAGAGTTCTTTTGGTTTCTTATAGAGTTCTTTTGGATTCTTATAGAGTTCCTTTGGATTCTTATAGAGTTATTTTGGATTCTTATAGAGTTCTTTTGGATGGGATGGTTGGGATGGTTGGGATGGTTGGGATGGGTGGGATGGTTGGGATGGTTGGGATGGTTGGGATGGTTTCTTTTGGATTATATATACTGTGGCACTGTGTGGTCTGTCGAACCCAATAGTTCCGTTGTGGAATTCCGTTGAACCCGCTGGGTGTGAGTGTGCGATTGTATATAAAATAAGGGCATGTAGTTATCGGTAGCAAATTGGGTATATGGGTGACAATTCACCTGGCGTTAAATAAGGTATATTTTCGTTATACAAACCCAATGGAACCCACTGGACCCCGATTAGTATTCTACAAACCCACTGGACCCCGATTAGTATTCTACAAACCCAATGGAACCCAATGGAACCCAATGGAACCCAATGGAACCCAATGGAACCCAATGGAACCCAATGGAACCCAATGGAACCCAATGGAACCCAATGGAACCCGATGGAACCCAATGGAACCCGATTAGTATTCTACAAACCCAATGGAACCCGATTAGTATTCTACAAACCCAATGGACCCGATTAGTATTCTACAAACCCAATGGAACCCAACGGAACTCGATTAGTATTCTACAAACCCGACGGAACACCATCCCAGACCATAGCCTATACCCCCACTACACACCATTACACTATCATTACAAGACCATCGAACACAATCGAACACAATCGAACACAATCGAACACAATCGAAGACCATTACAACACCATTACAATCGAACACAATCGAACACAATCGAACACAATCGAACACAATCGAACACAATCGAACACAATCGAACACCATTACAACACCATTACACCACCATTACAACACCATTACACCACCGTTACACCACCATTACAACACCATTACAACACCATTACACCACCATTACAACACCATTACAACACCATTACAACAATACTATATATCATTTAGTATTTTACATGACGTAGTTATCGGTAGCAATATGTAGTTATCGGTAGCAACATGTAGTTATCGGTAGCAACATGTAGTTATCGGTAGCAACTATATACCCCAATCGAACACCATCCCACACAATCGAACACCATCACACACCATCGAACGCCATCCCACACAATCGAACACCATCCCACGCCATCCCACGCCATCCCACGCCATCCCACACAATCGAACACCATCGAACGCCATCCCACGCCATACCACGCCATCCCACACAATCGAACACCATCACACACCATCCTACGCCATCCCACACAATCGAACACCATCGAACACCATCCCACGCCATCCCACGCCATACCACGCCATCCCACACAATCGAACACCATCACACACCATCCTACGCCATACCACGCCATACCACACCATCACACCCCATACCACGCAATACCACTCAATCAAACACCATCACACACCATACATTTATTATTTAATATACCAGTCCGCACATACGCACTACATATATCGATCCGATCATATCGATTACACTCAACATAGGGTTCTTTTTCTAAATATACTTTTTTACACATGCTAACTTCGTTATTCAACATCCTTACTCGCGGCCTTTTTACATACCCACGCAAAACCGGACTTCCCGCGACCAGATGGAGGGCTATGTACGATGCTCCATAGTTACAACTTTGGGTACATGTTCATTCTCCTCCTCCAACCGATTGATAAGGTCATCGATGTCTCCTCCCCCAATAAACAAGTCGTTCAGGTCCATATTACTGAACTTCTTTGGAGTGGGAGCGATTGGGTAGTAGTAAAGAGACCCAGTGCATATCGTTTCTATATTTACCTCGTTGTGTTTTATCCCCGGAACTATTTTGAATATTGGTCCAAATACGTGCTGGCGTCTTTCCTTAATAAGCTTTACAAGAACTATTTTGTGATGACAGGAGAGCAATATGTCCTCCATCCACTTTCCACAAAAATCACATTTAGCATTCGGCATGATACAATATCGGTGAATTAATTAATTGCAATTAATCGCAATTTCTAGCCTTCTGCAATAGACTCTAATATTGATTGGTTTATATAATTGAACACCCTGGAGACGTTGCCTTTTTATTATTTTCTTAATCGACTTATAATTTATACGAGGAGAGAACCCTAGAAAAATACATCAAAACAAATCAAATCAAATTAGTAATTTACAAATCAAAGCCAAATAATTATGGTATATATTACAAATGAAAAAAGAAATATGTAATATATATGAAGACTCGTAAGAATGGAGTGGGGTCGTTAAAGACCCGAAAGATGAGAAAGATGAGAAAGACGCGTGGAACAGAAGAGAACGAGAAGTACTGGCATGAAATGAAACCTATGCCATCCGATATAAAAGACTACAAGAAAAAATACGGATCTGGGTGTTTCTTATTGCCACGTGAAAATAAATACCCGATATGTAATAAGACTACGGGGAGGATAGAATGTAAGGGACTCAGGGCAAGTAACTACCGTGCTATGCTAAGTGTATATAGAGGATTGAAACCCAAAACATATAGCTACCGCGGTATAGCAAATAAAGCCCGTTCGATGGCGAGACGGAAGAAGTGTAATTGGTCAATGACCAAGCGTTCAAAATAATAATATTATAAAATTGAATTATCTTAATCATTATATAACGAATTATAACCAATGGCGTGGAACAGGATATTTTGTTGTTGCTATAGAGTGAAAATACCGGATAATTTAAATCCAAAAGACTTACCTTTATTTGTTCCCCCGTTAAAAACTGGTAGAGTAATCAAAGTTTATGATGGTGATACGATTACAATAGCATCAAGGGTTCCAGGGTTACACAATTCACCCATTTATAAGTTTTCGGTTAGATTAAATGGAATAGATACTCCAGAGATGAGAACAAAAGATGATGATGAAAAAGAGATTGCTACATTGGCAAGGGATGCGTTAAGTAAAAAGATAATGGGGAAAGAGATCCGGTTGGAAAATGTTAAAACAGAGAAGTATGGAAGGTTATTATGTGATATATTTTTGGACCAATGTCATTTAAATAAGTGGCTAATAGATGAAAAATATGCGTTGCCTTATGATGGTGGGACAAAAGTAATACCTAAATCGTGGAAGCATTATCATAACACGGGATATACTTGTTAGAGTACAGTGCCACCAAGTCAGCCCGCCCGATTGAATTTTGACGTGCGGTGTTCAAACTGACAGAATAATCAAGATTTTCAAATCTATCTACCAGTGTTTTTTTATCGATATTAGATCTTATCCAGTGCCAGCTTTTCGGACGCAAAATCTCTAAATTTTTCGAACATATTTCTCCACATTTTCCTCCGTACGCGCGGAGTGCGAAGTCAGCATTTTCCGGAGCGGTGGGTTGGTTGTTTTCATCCTTCGGACCATTTTGCAAAAACACCCAATCGTCATGAACGGCAGTCTGTTCCACTTTACTTCGCATGTCGGATTGTCTTTCCCATACCTGGAAGCAACATTTTGCCATCATCGGTGGGTTAAAGCAACATGGTTTAATTGGTATTTCATGATCATGAATCAAATGAAAATTTAGATTCAGTTTATTCTGAACACTTACGCGTCTAAAGGTGCGAGGCAAAATAAATGCGATTACGTCAGCCCATTTTGCGGCATGATTGAAAAAGCGAATAGCGAGGGAGCTTACTCTTCCAAATGGAGGATTACCTATGATTAATATCCGTCGGAGTTTAGGTGGTGTATAATCAAAAAAATCGCATTTTATTAATTTATCATGTTCTGGTTCTATGTCAATGCCAACAACTGGCGAAGTATTTGGTAACTGGTCATAAAATGCGCCACATCCGGCACTTGGCTCAACGACGAGGTCCCAATCCCACGTATATATGTCGGAAACTGTTTTTATACAATCGATGGCAACGTTTGGGTTCGTATAGAACTTATCTATTCCATCGGTCATTACACTATAGATACTATTGTATTGGATTTAAATAATTATAACTTATTACATATTGAAATTTCGAGTTATCTGATAAGTTTAAAGTTTCCATGTTCGTCCTTCTCATACTTCATGGTGATCTTAGGAGACGGTTCATTCCGCATAATATCGTTCATGTCATATACGTTTCCATCACAGTCTATATAATATAATATTCCCTTTATCTCCTGTGACCATATATCTATCTTCTTTTTAACGGGTCCATTGCTGTTATTTTCACATGTTCCGTTGAGGGAACCCTTCACATGAGTTCCACAGAATTCGCATTCAGTGCGTTTTCTTCGCGTACATTGTTCTCCGTTCGCGCGAAGGGCTATACATCGCTCGTGAAGAGGGACTGTATTTTTTGTTCGCTTTCGTTTCACAAAGTCGTTATCGTCAATTGATATGTCCTCGTAGTCATATACATACTGCACGACGTCCATCAGTTTGGTCTTGTCAAAATCGAGAGACATAATTTTATTTTTGATTTCATTTTTGTACGTTTTCATGTACTCATTAATCTTGTTTTTTATTCTCCGTTCCATAGTTTATACATCAAGATAATAACTATACATATATTTCAATTTTAATATGAATAAATAGTATATGGGAAACTTAATTTCTTTATTGGCAGAAACATATCAGCGTATTTCTCCTTCATCATCCCCATCACTTCAGACACAGACACATCCTCCCGTAAAAAATAGAATATTCACTAATATAAACCACAACAAGCGCGGTTTAATTATAGGGATTAATTATATTTCTAATAAAGTTAATAACGATGATCTAAATGGGTGTGTAAATGACATGAATAATATTAAAAATTTTTTGAAAACTCGGTGTTTTTTTTCGAAGCGACAGATAACCCTTCTTGAAAACTCTGCGGCAACAAGAAGTAACATACGAAGTGAAATAAAAAATCTCGTAGAATATAGTCATGAACACATAGGTGCGGAACTATGGTTCAGTTATTCGGGACATGGATCATCAAAGCATTCCTTCTTCGAAAAGGACAACAAAAGCGAAGTTATTTGTCCGTGTGATTATGCGACAAGCGGTCTAATAAGCGACGAGTGGTTAAATGAAAATTTCGTAAGGTTGTTACACCCCGAGACAAAGCTCTTTGTCCTTATGGACTGTTGTAATTCCGGATCTAATATGAATCTCCCGTATTGTTATAAGGGCGATAAGAGCGATATGCGGGAGTACAAATACAAGAGTGATGATCTATGTTCAATTATAAAACTGAGTGGGTGTCGTGATGATCAAACAAGTGCTGATTATTTCGATTTTTCAGACGACGAATATCAAGGAGCTCTCACAAATACATTTCTGAAAATGAATCACTATAACAAGATGCATGAAAATATAAAAGATATTACGGATGAACTAATAAAGAGAAATTTTACGCAGCGTCCTGTGTTGGCATATACAATGGATAAAGGGATGGATATTTCGTTAATATAAATAAAATGAGTATTATTCATCCATGAGCATTATCGCCATGGCTGCATAATTATGGAGATCTATTAATGTATCTCGGAGAGTTTCATCATCAACCGTAATAATCGTTTTTTTATTTATAGTATTTAATCGTGTTATTTTATCTCCTATCCTAATAATAACCCCAAGCGGTCCATATACAGAAAATGAGTCACCGTAGTCAGCGTTCTTTCGCATAAAGAGGTTCCTTGCTTCAAAATGAAGTTTGTCGTACTGTAAAATTCTCAAATTTTCACGCGAAGGATCAATCGCATTGAGTCTATCATTAGTTTCCGAACTTAGTTGAGTTCTCTCTTCTATTCCAGGCAAGAACCCGAATATTGATCTAATAAATTCTCTGTAAATTTCGCTAAAAAACTTTATAACATCTTTCATTATAAAAGTGTTCGTTAATCTTTATATAATTTAAAACAAAATTGAAATAAATTATATAAGTGATGTATAGATAAAAATAATGGACGAGGTAGAGGATCAGGATAACAACAATAAGGACGAGGTTCATTTGACAGATGAACAAAATATAGCCTTTGAAAAATTTAAAGAAGGTGAAAATCTATTTATTACCGGACCGGGGGGGACGGGTAAATCACTGTTTATTCGAAAAATCGTGGAGCATGCGAAATCGGAACACAAAAGCATACAGGTTTGCGCTATGACTGGATGCGCGGCGGTACTATTGGAATGTAACGCAAAGACAGTACATTCTTGGTCAGGGTTGGGTCTCGCATCCGGACACGACATCGAGGAAATGGCCGAGAAGGTTTCAGAGAGTTACCACAAGAGAGGTAATTGGATGTCTACCAATATATTAGTAATTGATGAGGTGAGTATGATGTCAAAGAAATTGTTTGAATTACTGGAACTCACCGGACGGCTTTGTAGAAGAAGAAACTTCCCTCGTCCATTTGGTGGAATCCAACTGGTGTTTTGTGGTGACTTCTACCAGCTCCCACCGGTGGGTGACCGGGACGACGAAGGGTCAAGCATGTTTTGTTTTGAGAGCGAGTTGTTTGATACAGTGTTTGAAAATAAAATAGAATTTACAAAATCCTTTCGGCAGGCCGGCGACCAAAAATACACAAAAATTCTTAATCAAATAAGAGTTGGTCGTCTTACAAAGTCGTCGGTCGAATCCCTCAAGGGGAGAATTGGTGCGACCGTACCCAATGATATTGACATAGAACCGACCCGAATATACCCCACACGAATTAAGGTGGACACACTCAACAATACTTCTCTAAAAAATCTTCCCGGTGAAAATAAAATATACACAATGAAGGATGTTATCGTCCCGTTCTACGATCTTACTAAGGAGCAACAAAAAATGAAAATACCTGCAAGCTTAAATTACGATAGGGAATTTAAGTATTTGAAGAATAGCATAAACTGTCCGAATGAAATAAAGTTAAAGTTGGGCGCGCAGATTATGTGTATAGTGAATATAGATATGGAAAATAAAGAGGAGCCCATATGTAATGGCAGTCAGGGAAAGATTGTCGATTTTAATTATTCCACCGGATTTCCCATTGTTCGGTTTTTGGGGGGATTTACGCGTGAAATTGGTCTTCACACGTGGATGAGTGAGAATTATCCGAACATAACGATCAAACAAATTCCTATTGTTCCTGCGTGGGCAATGACTACCCATAAATCACAAGGAACAACGCTTGAAATAGCAGAGGTTGATGTCGGAGGAGATATATTTGCGTGTGGGCAAACCTATGTCGCCCTATCACGGGTAAAAAGTTTGGATGGACTTTACCTTAAATCGTTTGACCCATCAAAGATTAAAATTAATAAAAAGGTCAAACAATTTTACGAAAAAATAAAAATGTGTTAAATCTAAACGACCCACATAAAAAATATGGGTATAAAAAACATCACTGTGTTACATATGAAGCTCTCTGTTAATGATATTTTTTTATCGAGTTTTGAAAAATATGAATCATAGTTACAGCACATGGTGTCTCTGTTGGAGGCCGACAACGAAATCACCAGGAACGGTACCATACCGAGAATACATGTGAATGGTGTCATTTTTTTCATAAAAAGAACAAGTAGCATAATCGGATATAAAAACGTAACGAACATAAGTATCGCGAAGAAGTTATGTTTGCTCACACCGTTCTTACCATCGTTCCATTTCAACAGTGATCCATATGACTTATATAATTCACCAAACAACGACAACTTAGTTCGCTTATAATATAAAACGCTCAATAATGATATGATAATGCTATATTGGAGACTTGTAATAATATGTATCGCGATAAATTTATCAAAAAAGTCGTTAATAATAAAAACCGCGATACTTCCGTGTGTCAGTGAGTATGTTCCGTACAGCGCCACAACAGCCGCACTCTGTGCAACAACGAGTGAAAACGGATTTAGATTATCCGAACAGAAATATAAAAGAAGAGCACTAACATCTTTTATATTTCTCGAACAATCAATAATAGGGAGAGCCAGAGAAACAATCTGGGTTGTCGATGTTTCGCGAATATAATTTAAAGAGTCGCAGATTTTATCTTTATAATAAAGAATTTTTTCCATTATTATAACAATTAACATAACTTTATATATCTTACCGAAATACTTTATCGATATATCCAACACCGAGTATCATGTGTCTAGCTACCCATAGTCACAATCTTTCTTACGGTATTTCCCCGATCGAACATTTTTTTCGATTTATCCATATTGTCTCTTATTATCTTTCCGCCCGTTTGAAACAGAAGACCGGAGAACGGGGGCAAAATAACAACAAACAATGCGACTAAATTAAACCACATAATAATAGGGAGACTGTCTTTATCCTCTATTCCAACTTTTCCAACAATAAAACGACAAATATAATTTATAAAAATTATAGCTATAAAAAATATAATTATTCTTTTAACAATCCCCATGTATACTTGCAATAAAAAGTATAATTATATTTATTCATATAGTCCCATAATATATACAATTGCTATAGTCACCTATAAAGACACAATCCTTTCTTATATCATTTCGCGTAGCATATTCATAGTTTAATGTGATTTCATCCATGAATACAATTGTGCGAATACATTGTTTAGTTTTATCGTTCTTATTTTTTTTTTCTGGAGAATAGTACACCTTGTAAGAAGGGATATTATCGTGGAATTCACGCATAAATCCAAATAGTTCAATAAATTCAATATGTTTTACATCGATTGTCTTGAAAAATACCCACGGGTTCAACATGACGTGATCATCTATGTCATATAATGTGGTGAGACATTCATTATAATTTATGAAGGAAACAAAATCGGATTCTATTTTTTTAAATCCGCATCTCTTCAAATGTATTATTTCATAGGGTGTAACCGTAGCAATCTTATTTGTGCTTCGGTATAGTCGTTCGTTAATATCTACCTGACAAATCCTATAATACATCCCATTGTAACGGATTATATCGCGATGAACTATATTACATGACCTATATATATTATCGAACTCTTCATCCGTTATAAACGAGTCATATTCACCACTGTTGTTTAATTTAAGATAAAATACTATATACGGCAACAATGAGTGTGTGTCGATTGTATAATACACATTTATAATTTCATCCCGATTTTTAGGTTCATAATTAATGGTATCCTCGAGATGTATTGACATAGTATGGCTTATACTTCTAAAATATATATAAAATATAAAATATATACAAATTATCGAATTAATTTGGGGATAATTTTATCGACGCTCTCTATCGCTCCTTCCATCCAACCTTGGTATTTTGAATAATTTTCCCCCACTATAAATAATGGTGTGTTGCGCTCAGGCTGACTAATCAGTTGAATGTTTTTTTTGCTATCTACATTTTTTTTCCATACCCCGACACCATGTTCCCAATCATACACCTTAATTACTTTCGGAGATTTCACATTGATTCGAAAAACATTTTCTATATTTTTGTTCAATGTGTCGTTCAACCGTCTGCGGTCGTCTTTTATTTTACTCCAAAAGTCGGCTTTCGTATGGTCTGAATACGACGTCATAATGACTCCAGTTTCAGGATTTATCGGTATAATATAATTTAGATGATTGTTGGTGGTTGTTTTCCCAATATTATTAAACCATACATCGTCTGGGTGATAAATACTATATATTCTAACAAGACGTATAGACTCGATTGTTTTAAGCAATGGGAAATATGGTTTTAAATAATCAATATCCATAAGGTTTTGCTTAGGTATCGCCAATACAACATTCTTCGAAAGAACTCTCTTGTTATCCATATTTAATGTAAATATACCGTCGTTATAAAATATATCACGGCAACATTTATTCAAATGGCATGTATGTTTACTTTTAACATACGCAGCCATTCTATCTATAAGTTGCCCAAACCCGTCAGTCATTACATAATATTTTTTGTCGGAGCGTATTGATGTTTTAAATACCTTTATTGCGTCGTAAGCATTTTGTACAACCAAGTCTCCGTAATATCCTATTGAATCCGTCATAAACTTAACTTCATCCTTTGTTAAATGGGAAGCGGCATATTCCCTGAATGTGATTTTTCTCAGATCGTCGTCTGAGTCATTTTCCGATATTTTAATAACTTTATCTATAAAATGAAATCCTGTTTTATCGATAAAACTGTCTTTCATCGTATATCTTTTGGATGGCACAAAATCTATATTGGATCCTATTTTCAAAAGCTTATCATCAAGACCATGCTGGTGAATTAACCCCAACATCTTTTTATGCCCACTTAAAATTCTTCCTGCACCAGCTTCCAGGTTATACTTTGTTGAATTTACAGTAAAACTATCTGTATAAACCCTTCCACCATAATACTGGGATTTTTCGAACAGAGCCAGCTTTTTCGTTTTGTTTATTTCCGAAGCAACATATAATCCAGATATTCCTCCACCGATTACAACAATGTCATACATGATATATATAATGTTAAAATATATATATTATTATAGTAAATAATAATATGCCATACTGTAAAATAAAAAATACGTTATGGATACATATACCTAAAACGGGTGGGAGTTCAGTTTACATCTATTTTGTTAAAAAATATTCAAAAGAACATGTTACGTTGCAGAGTGGTCGAGGAAACAAAATTATTCCAGACAACGAACTCCGAAAAATATCTCTCCAGCACCAAACATATAACACGCTTTACACGTACAGAGATGTATTGAAAATAGATTTTAATCGGAACATAAAACTATTTGCCATTGTGAGAAATCCGTATAATCGACTCATAAGTGACCTGTTTGGGTTTGGATATATAAATATAAATTCCACACAAGAGGAGGTGTTTGAAACAATTAAAACCAAATATCTATTTAACACACATTTGGACAATCACAACATTCCACAGTATAATTTTATATGCGACGACAATGGAATATTAATTGATAAAATACATATTTTAAAAACCGAAACATTGAACCGCGATATGGCTGACTTTGGGTTCAATGATTTTAGTATATTATATGGTTCTACAAAGAGTAAGGGTGTCAATATAGACGAAAATGATTATTTGAAATTTTTAAACAATGACAGCGTAGAGATAATAAACGCGTTTTATGATAAGGATTTCCAACTATTTAACTATAAAAAAATATTAACTTAATTTTAATTTTTATCAAATTTTGTCCGAACAGACTCGCTTATTTTCTGTTCTCGACTATCGTGTATAAACCCCGCCAAATCCTCTACCATACCAGGTTGATCTTTAAAATAATCTCCGAGAATAGTAATAAGCGACTTCTTTGTAATCGCCGCCTTGGATTTTGTTTTCGTATAAATTAATCTCCCGCCGGTAATATCAAACGCGTCGATCTCGTTTGTTTTCATGACAGTCATGAGATTTTCTGCCATATTCTTTTTCCTTTCCTTTCTTGTTCTAATTTCTTTCTGTAACACTGCTATTTCATTTTCTAATTTAACCCATTCTTTGATTGCGCTGACAAGCTGAACCTTATTTTCCATATTAATCTATATTACTATTTAATTTTAAGTGTATTCCGCATAATCCTTTATCCTTTGCGTATCTTTTACACGCACGGCTTCCAGTTTTTGTGTTAATACATTGCGTACATTTTTCACGGTCTATATTTTTTTTAACGGCTATCAACAATGGCTCCAATTTAACAGCGAGTGTTTTATGACGAGTACAATATTTATTGATGCACAGTTTTCCACATATGTCACCCTTGTTTTTGCCAGACCTATATGTATAGTCACATGTGTTTGTCATTATCGAATATTTTTCAGGCCAATTAACACCTTCGACTTTATCCAACCCGAATGATTCTATGTGTGGCAATATACCACAATTAACACTTCTGCAGTAAGGACACTTGATGCTCTTGTAGGGTATCCGAATAATATCGCGATGATTAATTGTACATTTTTGTTTATATACTTCTCTGAATAGCGGAAGGTAATTAAATTTATGGTTACATGGCAAAACGACATGATGATCAGTAAGTACATTCCCCGATATTAAACAGCTATCGTTGTTCGGATCGTCATCTGTATCATCTTCCATACACAATTTAAAATATTCGAGCAACTTATCATCGAGTTGCATTTATATAATTATTTTTTAGTCTTTATATAATTTATGAGTGATAAATCATGGGGAAGATATGTATGGGTGTTTCTACATACCATTGTATCCAAATTAAGGAGCGAGCATTTCGACGACCATCACAAGACTATTATAGATTATATATTCAAAATATGTAGTGTATTACCGTGTCCAGAATGCACTAAACATTCCATGGAATTCTTACAAACGGTTCATTTCAAAAATGTCAAAAGTTGTGAAGACATTATAGAAATAATATATGTTTTTCACAACCAGGTGAATAAAAATACACACAAAAAGGAATTTCCTGTTGAATCTTTATCGGTATACAAAAATATGGATATGAATAGAGTATTCGTCTCGTTTTCAAATACGTATAACAAACGCGTCCCCCCATTATTGATGGGACAATCATCGCGTAGAAGAAAATTGACGAATGAACTAAAAGAGTATTTAGAGAAAAATAAGGAAATATATGATTATAAATGAGACTAAACTAAACCTATAAACCGGTGTATGTGTAACCGAATTAGTTTTATAGATGCAAAATTGAAAAAATTGGATACTCATATGGTCGCCAATAGATACGATAGTTAAATACCCCAACCCTGTACGAATAAATGGACTGCAAAATATGCGACTATCCCCATATGACTGGGTGTGACAATTGTGGATATGGGATATGTGGTCATCCCAACTGCTGTAAGAAAATGACAAAATTTAACAAGACCGATCATTACGTCGAACAATATTTGGTATGTATCGATTGTGTCGGTCAGATTTCGAAAAAACTTATTCCAGTCATGGTGGATAACATGGAAGAACACAGTCCGCTCATATTACTTTCGCTTGCCCAATGTAAATAATCATATACAACAGTACATGATTATTTAGAATCACTCATTAGTTACTCAACTACACTACCGAACCTACATGTTTTCTACTACTTTTTCTCACATACAAATCTCCGGGACTTTGAAGAACATCTTGAGTTATTTACAAAATGTCCATGGTAACCAAGTTCAGGATTTATGGCATTTATAACAAGATAATAAAATACTCCAATAACAAGTCCAAATATCAGTCCAAATACAAGAGACATCATTGATCCGCCGTCACATTTGTTTTGGTATCTTGTAAAAAACATCAATGCTGTTAAAGTAAACAACCCAACAATTAATCCAATATTCTCGTTCTGCCACTTCATACTCAACATGGGGAATAGTAATGCGCTGTTAATAAACCCCATTACACCCGTCGATAAAGACGGAAAAGGATATTCTTGTGAAAATATACCCATTTCCACACCTTTACAATCCCCCATTCCGCTATCTACAATTCCAAACATGCGTGTTAATACTGCTTGTATTCCCACGGTTGGTGTCGCCATAAGGAAATAAAACATCCCTATTCCAATAATAAGAAACAATGCTTTCCAATCTCCATGAAAACAACTCAACAACACTAAAAACGAAACAATTATGGTCACTGTCAAAAGTGACATAAGTCTAATAATATTTTGAAAACTTACGGAAACTCCGCGCGCCCCCTTTGGTGGATTGTCCATATTACAATGTACACATAAAATTTTATTATCATACGAGGGATATTTTCAATGCCTCGTCGATTGTATCTATTCCATAAAAGCTAATTCCGTTGATAATGGCATTGTCTCTATATTTATCCATGAACTTATCAAAATCCTTCTTATTTTCATTTGGATACAGAAATGTCTTAACGCCCACACCTATCCCGCCTATAATTTTTAAATCTAATCCACCAATCGCGGTAACACACCCCTGTAAATTCATTTCACCGGTTATCGCTAAATCATATTTGATTGGTCTATTATTTATAAGACTATATATGGCAACTGTTATAGCGGTTCCTGCGGAAGGACCGTCTTTTGGGGTAGCGCCTTCTGGACAATGGATATGGATTCCCTGATTGCTCGTATTATCAAAATCTATAAGTAGCTTTTTCTGGACATCTGTGTCGGTCAACGACCACGCCAATGTCTTAGCAACCGTCATACTTTCTTTCATTACGTCTCCCTGTTGTCCAGTAAGTTTCAGGTCCAATAAATTCTTGGTTACGAAAAGCTTTGTTTCGATAGGGATAACGCCCCCTCGTCCAAGCGCGTTTGCGTATAATCCACATATAATACCCACCTTATCGACAGGTGTTACCTTCTTCTCGTTTATTTTATGATGGTCCTTGAGATAAATCTTGGTGATTTCGTCTTCTGACACAATAACAGGTATATTGATCTCGTCATTGACATCATTTAACATATTGAGATTTATCTCGCCAATTATTTCATATAACAACTCCTTTAATTTTCTAACACCGGATTCCATGGTATATGAATTAATTATATATTTAAGAACATCGTCTTTAAAAATGATATTACCAGTTTGTCCCATATTTCCCAATAGTTCGGGGATCATGTGTTTATTACAAATGACCAGCTTATCTTCAAGTGCAAGATTATCGAACTTAATACGATGTATTCTATCCATTAAAATTCTATCCAGCAAACTGGCATCATTGTATGAAAATACGAAAAGTATCTTCGATACATCGATGTCGATACCCGAAAAATACTTATCCTGGAAAGAGTCGTTTTGCGTAGGATCTACAAGATGAGTCAATATACTAATAATTTCGCGCCCATTCTCAGTTTTACTTACTTTATCAATCTCGTCAATAAAAATAATGGGATTCATACACTTCTGCTCCATCAGTATATCGACAACCCGTCCCCATGTAGATCCGACATAAGTATAATTATGTCCCTCCAACGTACTACCGTTCGACGAACCGCCGATTGCTATAAATGAAAACGGTCGCTGTTCTCCGTTTTCGTCGATCAAACACTGTGAAAGTCCCTTCTTTGCGAGTGACGTTTTTCCAACTCCAGGAGGGCCTTCGAATCCTAAACAGTAACCACCATCTTTACCATTTATCCATTGACCAATAATTCTCTCTATCTGGCGCTTTGCGTCATCGTGTCCATAAACAGAATCATCCAATCGCGTTCTTACATCAGCCATGTATTTAGTGGCAACTGAGCTATTTGATAATATCTGGGTTAGACTTTTATAGATGGACATTTTACCAGACTCTATAACATTTGTCCGCAACAATATCTCGTCCAATATTATATTATCCCCATTTAATGATTCAAGAAGATAAAAAATCTTGTCCTTTAAAACATCCTTTTGTTCTCCTGGTATATCACCAATAAGCATATTGGGATTAGGTGTATTATGGTCATGTGATACGTGATTAATCAATAATATATCTCGCAGATCGCTTATAAACGACAAAAGTTCCTTCTTTCTGAATTTTTCAACTCGTTGTTTTATTAATGTTATTTTTGATGAAAATGAGTTCATACCAATCTTGGTTAATATCTGTCGCGTCTTGTTTTTTATCTCAATGTTATTATATTTATCGCATGTTTCTACATCATTTGTGTAATAATGGTTTTCACTATCTCCCATTATCTTTAAAAATATAGTTTCGCTCTCGTCAAGGATGTCGAATATTTTTTCACGCTTATATACGCCAAAAGGTATCTTTAAAAGTCCGTCAAGATATTGTCTTGACTTTGTTGCGCTGTCGTCCGTCTTTGATTTAACTTCCTTTAATTTAACCATCGCCTTTTCTTTGACCTTATCATCACATTTCATGAGACAAATGCGCTGTTCGATCGGAAGCTTATTATTAACATCGTAATTCATAAGATTGTTGGTATAATCGATTGTTTTCTTCATTGCGCATTTAAAATTAGATTTTATCACCCAAGGAAGCGAGTTATATAACATATCTTGTTGGTTCATTTGTTTATCTCCGTCTTCAGTTGAAATTGTATCGTATAAAAGATACGCCAAATACATGAATTCGCTGTCATTTGAATGAATCAGCAGCTGTATCATTATAATTCTCTTTTCATCAAACTCTGCCTTCAAAAAATCATTAACTATTCGTGCGATGCTCTTATTTTTCATCAATCTAACATTATTTACATAACCAGCATAGCGATCATAAATACCATTTACGTCGTCGATGAGGTAATCTTTTAGATTCAATGAACTGACATAAATATCAAATCTGTAGTCATATAAATCATTATCGGCGGGTTTCATCTGTTTGAGCGAATAAAATTTTTCATAAATATAGTTGTTATTGTGTATGTAGTCAAACACAAGGTCGTCAATAAATCCATAGATAACCAGATTCTGTTTCATGTTATCGTCTTTAATAAGAACCTTTGTCGCGTTTGTCTTCATGGAACCACACTTTGAATTAAAATGATAACACGAACAATTATCCCCTAATTCACATATACGTAAATCCTCCAATATAGAATTGTTCGACGACGAAGTTGTTGATTTTTTAACAGAGCTATATGGCACCAACTTGTAACTTATAGGATGCATATATTTCTTGATTAATTCAAATTTGTCAGCGTATTGTTCGTCAAACTTGTCTAAATAACCACTTCCGAGACAAACATATATTAAATCTTCGACACTATGTGTTCCATGAGATTTAATTATCGCGGACAATCTATTATTAATTGTCTGTATATCATTAATAACATTATCTACGTCATATGATTCATTATCCTTCAAATATATCCCTAACAGTCTAACCTCATCTAACAGATTGTTCAACTCAGTCAAACACGTATTTAATTCCGTTGTAGTAATAATGTTCATTTTCAGATAATTGTCTGAATTTATTTTCGTTTTTATAATGATATTTTCGTAGGTGCTCACCTTACCAATCAACACATCCAATATGTTATCGATATTTATACCATCAAGAGCTAGACCTACGTCGTCGTCATCACTTATATCAAACATTATATAACAAATATATATATTATTTTTTTATTTTCTTTACACTATTTATATGGCATTCGAACGGGGATATTTACATATGCTTCTATTGTTTTCAATAATACTTACCTACTCGATGAGCTCATTATCATTTAAAAATGGAAAACCTACATGTGACAACTTCATTATCAATGTTTATTTATATCTTGCGTTCTCGATTGTTTTACTTGGACTATCATGTTATGGATATAACTTCATGTTGAATTCTCCAAGCGAACGAAATAATTATTTATCACATACAAAAATATACAATCAGATATGGAGCTACATGATTGCATCATTCATCGTGTGTATGGGATTAATTATATATATTTCTCTTTCGGATTCATTTAATAACAAAAATTTCAAGGTTATTCATGCGCTGTGGATGCTTTTCGTCGTATTGATAAGCCTAAGTGTATACCCATACTTTAAATCGATCGAAACAAAAGATATAGTCGAAGACGCTATTCTCATAACCGGGTCCATATTTGTGGGTATGTCTGGACTCGCGTACGCATTCCCGTCGTTTTTTGAAAATACATACGGCATTATGTCGAATACGCTACTGGTTTCACTGTTTGTAATAATAATAGTGGAATTATCCAATATATTTTTTAATCGGGATCCTAAATCATTATTGCGAACATTCAGATTCACGTCGTACATTGTAATATTGTTATTTACTCTTTTTGTTTCATATGATACGCAGCGCATCGTAATGCTTAAAAAAATGTGCACCAGTCTCCCGAATTATCCGCAATTTTCTCTTTCGTTTTTCTTGGACCTTTTGAATTTATTTAATCGAATCGTCTTTTTAAAATCAACGGATTAGAACATAAATGTGTAATAATACTGTTTATGTGGTTATACGATTTATAATAATATTAAAGACTATTGGTCATATTACTATTATGGGTGTTCCCGCATATTTTTCATATATTATAAAGAATTATTCAAAAATTATTCGAACCATAGATAATTTGGATCAAGTTCATAACCTTTATTTAGACTGCAATTCCATTATATATGATGCGATGTATAGCATAAAGGAAAATAAATCAAGTATAGACGATATTATCATCAAAATGGTATGTGATAAGTTGGTCGAATATATCGAATCAATAAAGCCAATTAATCACGTGTATATCGCATTCGACGGAGTCGCACCCGTCGCAAAGCTGGAACAGCAACGAACCAGACGCGTCCGATCTAAGCTAATTAGTCAAATAACCGACTCTATTGACCCGTCGAAGTTCAAGCTTAACTTTGACTCCACGTGCATTACACCAGGAACGATTTTTATGGATAAATTGGCAAATCGTGTTCAAGACTACTTTAAAACACCTGCGAATTTTAATGTTGAAAAAATAACGGTTTCGTGTTCTGACGTCCCCGGAGAAGGTGAGCACAAATTATTTGAATACATCAGAGAGAACATAGAATATCACGCCGAAAAAAACACAGTTATATATGGTCTTGACGCAGATCTTATCATGCTTTCGATCAATCATCTACCGGTGTGTAAAAATATTTATCTGTTCAGAGAAACACCTGAGTTTATCAGAACGCTCGACAAAACACTTGATCCCGATAAGTTATACATGATAGATATACCGTTGCTTGCGGAAAAGGTATCATATGAAATGAATCAAGGAATGGAACTGGAAAACAGAGTGTTAAATAATAAGATATATGATTACATTTTGCTTTGTTTTTTTCTCGGAAATGATTTTATGCCTCATTTTCCAGCGTTAAATATTAGAACAAATGGAATACAAATATTAACAGAAACATATGGTTCTATTTTCACTGGGACAGATGAGTTTCTTGTTCTAGATGGGGAGCTTCAATGGAAAAACCTGAGAAAAATGTTTACGTCATTGGCAGAAAACGAAGAAGTATACATCACCGACGAATATTTATCAAGAAACAAAAAAGAAAAACAATACATACGCGCAAATTCTCCAGACGAAAAGTTGGATAAGTTGAACAGAATACCTACATCTGAAAGGCACGAAGAACACTACATCAATCCCACCGTATCGGGATGGCAAAGCAGATATTACGAAAGACTTTTCCATATGGATATAACCGACGAACGCAGAAAGCAAATATGTTTTAACTACATGGAAGCATTGGAATGGACGATGAAATATTATACCACCGGGTGTGTTGATTGGCGATGGAAGTACAAATACAATTATGCGCCGTTACTCGAAGATCTTGTGAAATATATCCCATACTTCCAAACGCGTTTTTTTGAAAAAAATAATAACAGCGTGGTTTCTCCATACACTCAACTCTCGTATGTCTTGCCGAGATCATCGCTTGATTTACTGCCATCTTCTATCAGAACAACCTTACTCACAAAACATCCAGAGTGGTACAATGAAAATATTGATATTTGTTGGTGTTTCTGTAAATATTTTTGGGAAAGCCACATGATCCTCCCAAACATAGATTTAGACGAACTAGAAAAGATAACAGTCTGTTAAATGGGCTTGCGCGTGTTATAATAAAACATAACACGTCCGTTTAAATGACTGAATTTTTTCTCGTTCAATCTAAATTCATCATCCAAAAAGGATGCGTACGTGTTCGGTATGGATGATGCGATTACAATGGGTCCTCGCTTAGATATGATGTTATAATCAACATTTCGATAGGGTCTGACAACACCAATATGTCCATTTACCATGTCATCCTGAGTGACACCCACGATAACGAAATACCCTTCATTCGCCTTCCGTTGCGCCTCAATGTAGCAGTCTGGAACATTTAATCCGACATTGGTCCATCCATTGCTTATCCCGTCACTACTTTCTATCCATTCAAGCTGTTTATCCGCAAGGTGAAATTGCGAATATTCAGGTGGAGAAGGAATATAAAACCCCAACTTTTTACATAACGCATAGACGAAGCATGAACAATGCGACGTTTTTACTGTAGTTGTCTTGTTGTATGTTCCATAACCCGTATCACATGAAATATTATATCCTGCACTCCACCCACTGTCTAAATTAACATCAAGTAATATTTCTTCAATCTTTGTGATTTTTTCAGATGGAATTACAATGGACACAAAAATGATAATTATTAATATTATAAAATGTATATTTTTGTAAAACATATACATTATATTCGTAAAAAATATAAACTCTTATAATTAATATATTAATGGTAGTGATTGAGAAAACAATCAGATCCAAAAAGGAGTTTATCGAGCTTATAGAAACATCGGATAAAACAATTGTCTTTAAATTTAGTGCTGACTGGTGCGGTCCGTGTAAAACAATAAAACCGGAGGTTGATTTTTTCAAAGAATCTATTACTGATAATGAAAAGATATTGTGGTTTGACATTGATGTAGACCAAAGTATGGAAGTATTTGGTATGCTTAAAACAAAAAGAATTGTTAGTGGTGTTCCTGCTATATTGGTTTATTTTGACGAAAATGATACAATCTATCCGGACGAATTTGTATTGTCTTCCAATAAAAAGGATTTGGAATATTTATTCGCCAAGATAATGGAAGTGTCTAAGTAATATTAATCATCCAGTAGATACAAGATCTACGATGTATGACTCAGTTTCTAAAACATTGATATTGGTTGTGTTAATTCTCGCCACCATCTCACGTATGGATTGTAATTGACCATTATTGTAATTATTATTATTGTTGTTGTTATTGTTGTTCTCGTTCTCGTTCTCGTTGTTATTGTTATTGTTGTTAATTGGTTCTTCAACTGTTACAGTATTTCTGGTTCGGTTATAATTTAAGTCACGTATGACTCTGTCCATGTCGTCTATTTCCAACACATCTCCTGAATTAATTGATTCGTATAGTCCATCAATATTCGTCCCCATGTCAAATGAAGGTATGTCAAATGAAGGTACTCTTGATCGGAGTTGATTTCTTCGTTGCTCCACAAAAACTTGCCGACACATAGGACATTCATTGCTTTGTTCGGAATGTCTAAACAAACACGGCATACAGAATCGATGACCACATCGAGTTACGCAAAAGTTACTCGATGTAATATCGTCAAGACACACGGGACACGTATCATTTTCGGATTCGTCCCGAACAACTGAGTCGACTTCTTGGATTAGTTGTTGATTAAACATTACCATTACATTTAGTATGTGTTATTATGTAGAATTTGTTTCAATTTTATAACTATTTATGTTATGGATATAGATTTGAATATAGACAACTATTCGTTTGACGACTTTTTATCATTATTTAAACTATCATATGACTTCACTACGCCAGATTTGAAGAATGCCAAAAAAATAGTTCTTAAAATGCATCCAGATAAATCAAAGTTGGACAAGGAATACTTTTTATTCTTTTCAAAGGCTTATAAGATACTTGTTCATATAAATGAGTTTCGAAACAAGTCGTCGAAAAATAAGTCAAACACAGATTACTCTGAAATTATAGACGAAGAAGATTCATGTAAAAAGGAGATTATATCAAAGTTAAACGATAGACGTAAATTTAATATATTTTTTAACGAAATGTTCGAGAAGATGAAAACGACCGATGACGAACAAGTAACTGGGTATGCTGATTGGCTGAAAGGAGAAAACGAAAACAGTTTGGAGGCAACGAGCGTATCTTCAATGCATTCCAACTTTGAAAAGCTAAAGTCAGATAAACGAGAAATGGTGGTACATAAAGAAATAGAGGACGTGGTTGATAGCATATCGTCCGGATCTCAGATGCTTTCTGGAAATGCTCCCGAATCTTATACAAACACAAAACTATTTGATAGAAATAGTTATATTGATGTAAAGGAGGCATATGATAATCCAGTAATACCCGTTACAAACAATGATTATACAAGTAAAAAGAAATACGCAAGCATACAAGAACTTCAAATAGATAGGAAAAATAACGAACATTTCTCAAACGACATTTTGCAAAATCAGGCTAAATTGTATTTCACAAATAAAAAGAAGGTTGAAGACGAGGAGGGAAACAGAACGGCATTTAAACTTATTCAACAAGAAGAGGTGTCTAGGAAAAACGACGAAGTTTTTTGGGGGCATTTAAAATTACTTGATGATCGTAAATAAAATAATGACCTATAATATATGACTAAATATAAAGAATTGTTACCAGGATTACTTATTCTACTTGCCGCAGGTGTGATGTACAGAAAATATCAGGATAAATTCTCGGTATTTGATAATGAAGAAAACGAAAAACTTATACAAAAGTATCTTTTAACTGATAATTTACCGTCGGGGATGAAAAAACCTATTTTGTGGATCCACATTCCATATAAATTAAACGCACGCATTTGGAAAAGCTTTGGTTCGAGAAACACCGAAAATTTAAACGAACCTTATTTATACCTCACCATCAAATCGATCATAACCAAATGTTCGAACTCCTTTCGAATATGCTTAATCGACGACAATAGCTTTTCTCAACTTTTACCATCATTTAATGTTGATTTTTCTAAAATACCTGACCCACTTGACGAAAATATACGTACACTTTCTAAATTAAGACTACTTAAAATGTATGGTGGAATGTTTGTCCCCCCATCATTTGTGTGTTCGAAAAATTTAAAATCCCTATTCAATCAGGGGATTTCAAATGGAAAAATGTTCTTTTGCGAGGATGTTGCTAAAACAAGTGCGTGTGACTTTGTTACGATGTTCCCAAGTTCGCAGTTTATGGGTTGCGAAAAATCATGTCCACAGTTAGATCAATGTATGGAATATCTACAATCACTCATATCAAGAGATTCTACAGCAGAATCACGATTTGATGGAAATTTCGATCGTTTCATTTATAGCCTTTATCTAAACAAGAGTGTAAATGTGTTACCCGGTACAATAATTGGAGCACAGGACGAACACAACGAACCTATATTGATCGACCACTTAATGAATGATAGTGAGATTGAGTTGAGTAAAAATAATTACGGTATTATTATCCCTCATGATGATTTATTAATTCGTCTTAAGTATAAATACTTTGTTTATTTGTCCATTCCAGAAATACTCGAGTCCGATACATTTATTGGCAAGTACATTAACAACATGAACCTCGATGTATCGTGCTAGCCTAGTTAAACGCTTCAACAAAATATATTATTTCATATGTTGATTTATTATATTTTGTAACGGTTTCGTAATTTATATTACTTACTTTACATAACTGTCTCACTATAGTTAAAAAATATTTATACGTCATCTTGCGTTGAATATACTTTTTTTTTGATTCGTAATAATATTTTTCAATATTTGAACAAAATTCACTAACATTATTAAACATCATCCCTTTTTTAAATGACGCATTATTTATGATATATTTATTGTTTTCAATTTCACATATAGAATCAAGAATATCTTTAAAATACGATATATCAGGAACTAGTTTAAATATTTGTGAGGTCATGAATATTTAAAATATAATAAAATGTTTTAAAACGACCTAATTATATATATACATATATATAATGCCAGGAGGCCTTTTAAATCTCGTATCATATGGTAACCAAAATATATACCTTAACGGAAACCCGACCAAAACATTTTTCAAAACAAAATTTGCGAAATACACTAATTTCGGCATTCAAAAGTTTCGGATTGATTATGATGGATCCAGAACTATTCGCGCTACAGATAACTCCCACTACAAATTCAGAATTCCAAGATATGCTGATTTGCTAATGGACACATATATAGTAATAAAGCTCCCATTTATATGGAGTCCGATATACCCTCCTCAATCTGAAAACGGTACATGGGCACCATATGAGTTCAAATGGATAGAAAACCTCGGATCTGAAATAATTAAAGAAGTTACAATTTCTGTCGGGGGTCAGATTCTACAGAAATTTAGTGGTAGCTACTTGAAAAATATTGCTGAACGCGATCTCAATGCGAATAAAAAAAAGGTCCATGACGAAATGACCGGAAATGTATCCGACTTAAATGATCCCGCCAACAATGGAAACCGAGTTAATTCATATCCGAGTGCTTATCATACAGAAGATGCTGTGGGTGCGATGCCATCTATTGATTCAAGAAATATATATATACCCATTAATTCATGGTTTTCAAACTCGAGTAAAACCGCGTTTCCGCTAATAGCTCTTCAATATAACGAATTAGCAATTGAAGTTACATTAAGACCCTTATATGAACTATTCGTTATAAGAGATGTCCGAGATTCTGATAATAATTACCCTTATGTTCAGCCCAACTTCAATGCTTCGTATATGCAAATGTATAATTTCTTACAAACACCCCCATCCATAGCGCTTAACGAAGATGATTTTCCAGATAAGAGAAACGAGTTCAACGCAGATGTTCATTTAATATCAAATTATTGTTTCCTCAGTGACGAAGAGCAACGCGTATTCTCTTTGAACGAACATAAATATTTAATTCGAGAAGTTCATGAATATAACTTCAAGAATATAACCGGGTCAAACAAAGTAAAAATAGATTCCCTCGGAATGGCAGCGAGTTGGATGTTCTTTTATACACGAAACGATATTAATCTTAGAAACCAATGGTCGAATTATACGAATTGGCCATATTCTTATCCTCCATATGATATATCCAACGCACCTGTCGAGGGAAATTGGAAGTATGATAGCTTCACAGGAAAAAATGGTTTTGAGAATAATTTTGAAAATGGGTTTGGTCCCGGAGTTGATCCGACAGGTAATCCAACGCCGTGGATGATAACCGGAAACTATACGTCTGGAACGAAAAAGGATATTTTGGAGACATTTGGTATTATTCTTGATGGTAATTACCGCGAAAACCTCCTCGATCATAACGTTTTTAACTATTTGGAAAAGTACTCCCGTACAGATTCGGGAAACGCAACAAACGGGTTATATTGTTATAACTTTGGAATCGAAAATAGTGTTTTTAACACACAGCCATCAGGAGCCCTAAACCTCAGTAAATTCAAAAACATTGAACTTGAATTTACGACACAGGTACCCACACTTGACCCAGAAGCCGAATTTAATATCATATGTGACGAAAACGGGGCACCGATCGGCACAAACAAATCGTCTTGGGCTATATATGAATATAACTACGACTTTAACTTAATAGAAGAACGATACAACATTGTTCATTTCACCTCTGGAAATTGCGCTCTCATGTATTCGAGATAATCACTTTATTTGTTTCATTGCGTTACCGATATAATAGGAAATAACTGCCGCACCCAAACCAAGCACCAGAGTTTGAAATCCATGAGACATGCTTTTCATAAATCCAACAATAAACAAAGATATACTCATTAAAATAGCGGATATTCCAAACGCGTTTGTTAAATTAAAGATGTACGGTACCAAGGGAACCATACCCACGGTTATAAAGGACAAAAATGTTATTACTCCAACGACTAATGGATTCTTTCTTTCGAATCTCGTTTGCTCTGCTAAATAACTTGATACACCCATGCTAAAACCATCCGCGAACAAAGAAGCAATACCTATAATAATCGGGACACGCAGTGCCAAATTTGCTCCCATCGAACCCGAAATAATAGCAAAGGTTGTAATAATACCGTCTACGCCCCCATAAATTATTTCCGACAAATACTTCATGGTCACTTATAATATGTTTATATATTCGAATTTCATAAACATATTTCAATTATTTATTATTTATTTATTATTTATTTTTATTTATTCTCCATCTTATTTATTTCCTGCTGAGCTGGATTTAAAATTTCATAGCTCATTGAAGGATCCACGGTTCTGGGGTTGAATCCACCATACATGCCATTTTCAGTAGACAACCCAGAAGTCTCTGATTCGGGTCGTTTATTATCAGATACGTCGATTGTGTTTAGTTTTTTTACATAATCATCTGCCATATCTTTTACAGTGGCTGTATTTATATCGTTCGCGGAACCCGAGGCATCCGCTGGCGCATTTAAATCATACCCGGCACCTCTGATGAGGCCTGACAAGTTTGTGTTCGCATTTTTCATGTCACCATTGTCTTCCACACCAACCGGTTCATTCTTTGCGCTTCCAGTATATACATTTACCACAATAGGACGATGAGACGTTGTATCATGACCAACCTTATGTTCAACCACCTCGCGGCATTTCACACAAGACGGTTTGCTTTCCATACAAGCATTATCTCTGTTTGGGCATTCTATTCCACATAACGCACATGGTTCTGAGACATCTGGAACGACTGGTTTGGCTACAACTGGGTCAGTTTCTATCATTTTCACGTCATTTACATCCCCAATCGATGATTCAGGGGTTTTTGGCGGGACTTCGTCCGCAGTCTTCTGCACTGGTGCCTCTGCCTCTCCCTCAATATAAGACATTCCCATACCTTCTCTAAATGGATTGGACTTAAAAACGAGCAAACTTATGAATAAGAGTACCAATACGGCTATAGTGAGGAATTTAATATCAATAAAATTCCTTTTTATCATTCGTACAAATTTAGACGTTAATTTACCGAAATATTTCATCTCCATACATATAACAAATATTTTTAATCCTTTCCCTAAATTTGATATTTGAATATTTGAAATTACAACCCTTTCATTTGGGCATCACTATGCCTTCGGACAATTCCTTATCGGTATTGGATTTTATCGATTTACTCGTGCTTATCTCCGGGACACGTATAACATCCGACTGTATAGTGTCCATTCTCCCAAAATAATAACTCGCATTTATGCTGCTTGTGTTAAACAACTTGCTTCTATGTGGAAACAGAACCTTTATCGCGGTTTCTCTTGACAATAAATCATAGTTTTCTATAAAAAAATTTGCGTCGTCATTTACACCAAAAACGTGTATATTGTAGTTCTTTGTACACTCCTTCAAAAACATATTACAAAGCTTGCTCGACAACATTTTGGCAACAGCGTCGTGCGGTATATCCTCTTGTATATGCTCGAAAAATACCTTTTCTGGATGAAATTGAACACCATAAAACGGCAATGACTTGAACTGGTATGCCGCGACATATGATTTCCCATCGGTACGCGATGTTGCGGTTACATTTATGTATTTCTCATATTCTTTCATGTAGGGCGCACCCATTAAAAACGACTTGTTGTGTATCATCGCAGTGGACCCACTGTTTTCTATATATTTCTTTTCAGTAGAAGTAAAATATTCCTGCATGGGTTTTGTAACAAGCATATCACGATCTTCGACCGGAGTAAATTGTACCGGTTCGGCTCCATGCGTCGGCAAAAATGAAATATTCTCGTTATTAACAAAACCATCGCTAATTTTTCCCAAATCATGCTCATGACATATCATAGGCAATAATTGGAACCCCAGACATATCGAAAATATTGGGAAATGATTCCCAATCAAGTTGAACTGCGTAATTTTATTCACAATATATTTAAGTGTTGATAGGAAACGATAATGATCCTTTTGGATAACCATACTCTCCACTGTACCTCCAATTAACAAAAGACCATCAATCTGGTTAAGGATGACGTTAATCATTTGTTTCGGCAAGTCAAATGTAATGGGTACAACGCGCGCACCATGCATCTCCAACCACTTGACATACGATTGTGGAATATACGATGTCGCTCCAAGAGAGGCACCTGTCGTTGTCGGGATGCTTAGAACACCGATTACCAGTTTATTGTGATTTTTTGTTATTGTTCTAAACATATTGCATTTATAGTCGCTCTTAAATTCCTTTAATTCTTTAGACTTCATTCCGTACTTTTGACGGATAATCTTGTACTGGCGCCGCATATCAGTTGTCCATTTATCACTATTTATGTTTCCTATATTTCCTTTGTGATTTAAGAAAAATTTATCTCTTGAGTAGCCCTTCTTGTATTTTTTACTCATGCGGTTGGAAAGATTTTTAGAATATATCTCCCTCATAAATTCGTGCGACTTTGTGTTTTTACAAAGTTTAGCGTAATCCACCTTGGTCACTCTTAATTTCTTGTTTTTTTTTGTTAATTTATTACGACCTGACGTTTTTTTCCCCAAACCTAATCCATTTATCAAAACCACCTTTCTTGTATTGTTTTTTTGAACCCGCTTATTTTGTTTATTCATTATTTTGGTTTTTTTATTTCTCGATTTACCCATACAATATAGATAGATATATATTAACTCGTTTATTTTATATATCGAGTATACATGGTTGAAATACTCGAATCTGAAAAAAAAAATATGAAGGGTAAAAAAAATATGAAGGATAAAAAAAATATGAAGGGAGGAAATAAAAGACGATTCATAAAGGAGGGATTTTTCGCAGTGAGAGAGGGATCGAACGGTGTGGTTAAATTTGACGAGATGGACAAACTATTTGAATCAATATTTAAACAAATGGGAATAATGATTATCGGATTTATTTTACACACAATAATCGGCTATAACTTGGCGTGCTTATTGACTCGTTTTACGCATTATGTCAAATACGACAAAAACGCAAACACAACAAATAGAGACGATGGTGATATTCCCGACGCGTGGCTAGGAATTAATGGTGATCCGGACAAAGAAGGAAAGGTAGAGTTTTCGAATATATACTGTTTTAACGAGGACAAGGAGAATACATCAAACAAGGGATCTACCGGCGATCAGACAGGAGGAGATGGTAAAAATAAAACAATACCGTCGATGGGTATAACTTCCGATAAGCCCCACTCAGGACACCATCTATTGGTTGGAAAGTTATATAACTACGATGTTAAATGTTCCGATTACAATAAACCAGAAGGAACAGCAACCGAAGTTGGTATGAAGAAAACATCAGCAATGCTCATGGGCTCATACAGAGGATCTTTCAAATACTTAATGGAGAAACTTACGAATGATAAAAAGTCAAGTGATTACACTGATACGAAGGTGGTGGGTGATGACGCAAACGCTGTTATGAAAAAACAACTCGACACTGGCGCAATGCCATGGATATGGTCACTGGTTGTACCTTTATTCGCAATACTCATTATTGGTTCGGTTGTCGCGATACCATTTGCCAATGTTATATTAGGTTTTAAGGGTAAAACACATAGTCCGTTATTCTCGTCAAACCCGTTCAAATTTTTCCTTTCACCATTCGTCGACTTCTTTGGAATCGGTATGTACCTTATCTTGTTTGGACTGGTTGGTGGATTCGTTGGAGAATTTAGAGATGATGCACCATTCCCCAAAGGAACACCATATAATGTAAAACCTAATTTTTTCGGAGAAAATGGTTATTTAACAACAAAAGCATTTGGAATATTCACATTACTATGGGGAATCGGGACAATATTTAAAGTTCTTTTCGCGGTTAATGTCCCTGCGTGGTCAAAAGTTGCGATACTGGCATTAACATACGGTTTAATACTTGTATTTGGGTTGCTGGGAAAGATTATCGCATGGTGGACAAAAAGTGTCAAATAAAAATATCAAAAGATTTGATCAACAGATCATATTCTTTACGAATCCAATTTTAATATTGAATACATGATTGAGATAAAAATATAAAACAATAGGATTATTTCTATTGTTTTATGGTGATTGACATAGTTAATTATTTGTTACACGTTTTTTCGAGATTTTTCTTATCCTTTTCAATGATTTCCTTTTATTCCCTCTCTGGGATCTTCGTGTCTTATTCGCACGCACAAACTTCTTTACCCGACCCTTTCTATATTTCTCGGTGCGTGCACGTTTTAATTCCGTTTTGGTTATCTCATTATGCGTCGTTGGTGTGTCATCAGTAATTCGTAACATAGGTCTATAAATATCATTCTTATACTTATACCCAACTTCCCCTCGCTGATTCACCCATTTTTCTCTAAACCATCTCCCAATTCCCTTTTTCATTGTTTTATTACCTTTATACGGCGACTTTTTAGTTCCATATTTCTTTGAAAAAGAAACTTTATACTTCTGAACAACAATTCCACTTCTGTACGCACTGTGTTTGGGGATATTTTTATACACCTGTGCTTTAACCTTATTATACATATTAATATCCACCGGCTCCGGCATATATAATAGTAATATAAAATGAATGTAATATATCAATCATTACACATAATTTTACGGTATTTGTTATTCGACAATCATCTAAGTGATAATATTCTTCACGATATTCATAGTCAATAACCGTATCATATTAATATATATATAAATGTTCTAGCATTCTCTCCGAAGACCCAACTATAGTTCCCATCAGAAATAATCTTGGTGGAGACGAAAGACCATCGACAAAATTTAACACACCGTGTGCGCGTACTATTGCAGAAGGCTAGAAAACTTCAAAATTGATATTAAAATCATGAGATAGGTGTAGTTATCCAATTACATAACAATGCTTATAACATTCATATCAATCGCTATAATCGCACAGGCATCGTGCTATTATTTCATCAGTAACTATACCGAGGTCTTCCACATTAAGACGATATTCGAGAATAACGCGTCCATTGCGTTATTCGAAGATGACCATAACGCATACTCCGAAAGAGATGGTCACCTTTCGAAAAATACTATATCAGATATATATGGAAAAAAATACAATATATATCTTTATATCAGGGGTGTCGATGACAATATCAACCTCATGATGTAGCCGCGTTAATTTTCATCATCGGGAGAGAATTTATCCAATATTCGATACATCCTACTTATGTCCAATAAAACTATGTCCAGTTCTTCGGTGATCGCTTCCGTCATTTTGACACTATCAGGCGTATTCCTTAAATAATTGAAAAAACTAAATACATCTTTTTTTTCCATCATCAAATTCTGGGTTAGACCACATAAGAATTGGTAATTGTTAAATTCGGTGGAATATTTGGTTAGAACCTTTGTAAATCGAACATCATTTGATGTATATTTGGCTTGGATTGAATTGAACTCCCGATATATGTGATTATTCTTCATCGTTTTAATAAGAGATGACATTTCATTAAATTGCCATATTTGTTTCTGGAATGTAATACGATCTATAAAATCGGCAAAACACATATTCTCCAATACCTTGACATAAAATTCAATAACTTTATCTTGGTCAAACTTCCCAAACATATCTATTATATTCTCATGCCAAAGCAATGCTACTATCGTGCGATCGGTTTCATTAATCAAACTATTATGTTGTGAAATAGTAGTATCTGTATTGATGATATACTTGGTAGTGTTTTTTATATCCTCATTATAGGTCTTTTGATTCAGTAACGAATATATGTCAGAATATTTAATGGTTCCACCCATTTGGTTATATATGTTAAATATAAACCCAAACTTGAAGAGATCGTTTTGGATATATTTGACAAATTCGTCCCTGTAATCAATATTTGGAGTGAAATGATCAATCATACTTAATATACTGTCGTTAGTAGGGGGTTTCATTTCAAATACATGACATACCTTCATAAGGTCTTTTATTTTTTTATCAAAATGATGATGACCTATACAAATAATTGGATTAAAGGTGTATTCCTCGAGTTTTTGTTTCTTTGTTTTCTTCGGGCGTATCAACTTTATAAGTCCGGTAATCCCACCTTTATCGCCACTATTCATGCCGTCTATTTCGTCCATGACAATGACGATATTTTTTTTCTTTTTTGCAAACATACTAAGGACATTTACGTTTGACATGTTATATTTGGTAATGGAGTCAATGACGTTTTTATTTCTAACATCGCTTGCACTATAATACACCATATCATAATCCAGTAATTTTAGTATATGCTTCACCATATGGGTTTTACCACTCCCTGAGGGACCGTAAATATATATTCCTTTATGCGCATCTATTTTATGTTTATTCCTCTCGATCGTTCTAAGTTGATCACATACGTCATTTATTAAAGTATTTCTATTACATAAACTATTTACCTTATCGAAATCCATATTATAACTAATAACTTTATTTATAATATATTTTACTTTATTATATTATATCACCCATATACTCATATATCACCCATATACTCATATATCACCCATATACTCATATATCACCCATATACTCATATATCACCGTTTGAAATCCGTCAAAATGTACCGCCGACATTTGGTAGATTGATAATAAATCGACATGTCATTTAAAAAATCCAAAAAATATATTTTTTTCTTTCTATACATGACTCGTCTCTTAAGCAGAGATCGCGGCGTATATTCCATTATCATTTTCAAGACATATATTGTATCGTTTTTAATAATATTCCGAAACAGGGTATCTATTCTAAACGTGGTACCCATGTTGGAATATTTATACTTTATATAATTTTTAAAATAATCACTATTTGTATTTTTTAGTGTCGTGATTGGGATATACGAGAAAATATGTCGTATCAGTTCGGGACAAAGATTTTCAATATAACCCATATCGGATAGCATTATATTGAAAAAATATTAAAATATTAAAATATCAATAATATCAATAATATCAATAATATCAATAATCACTACAATCAAGTTTTTCATTGTTTGTAATACCATCCCACGTCACACCTTCGTCGTGAGACCAGTCGCGTTTCATACATAGACCATTATTGCTTTCGGAATGATCTTCGGTCGATAAAGCAGAAATCGTAGCATTGCCAGCCTTCTTGCTCTTCATACCAAATGTATTCACGCACTCCCCACCACTTTCATCATAGTCCCAATAATCAGGACACTTGTTAATTACTGGTGGATAGACAACATCATCACTGCTTCTTTTGAAAAAGAAAATCATAAATATACAAATAGCAACCAAAATAACAATTGCAGAAGTCGCTACTATTCTTTTGAAACCCATATATTTTAACTTAATATTAAATTATTCTCATATTTAGTGTCTTGGGCGAATTAATATCTCGGGGTATAATATATGAATAACGGAAGAGTCAATTTAGATGTACCTGATATAAAAAATAAATTCGATATGGTCGATAAAATACCTGTAGAAAGCTACTCATTCAGTGATGCGATGAGAGGTGGGTTTTACGACACACAACTTTCCAATCTGTTTTTCTCAGCAAAAAATATAGATATTGTTCAAAACGGAATACGTGCAAATGTCTATAGATTATCCAAAAACAAACACATCATCGGAAAACAAAACCAGGACGACCTTAATACAATAATGAGAAGCATATTCTTAAGTAACAGCAAAAACCTACCCCAGGATATTACTGGACAAATAGAAAAGTTAAACGACATCGTCATTAGCGAAGTTTCACCTAAACTGCTTGGAGAAGTGATCGGCTACATGAACTATCGAAGAGACATAAGTCAAATACCCGCCCCACTCGACCACGCTAAATCCACAATGGATAACAGCAAGGCGCTCGAATTTAACAACGTTTTTTAAGTATACCTTATTAGCATTATTTCATTTTATTTCATTTTAATATGCCAACTATATAAAATGAAAAATCCAAGTGTATTAAAAATAGCCCATCGGGGATACATTAAACATCATCCAGAAAACTCACTCATGGCATTCCGGGCAGCAATCAACGAGGGATTCGATATGATTGAACTCGATCTTCGATTATGCTTAAGAAATACGATAATTATATACCATGATTGCCACATAAATGGGATTCCGGTCGAATCATTGACGTACGATCAAGTAAAAACAAACACCCCAAGTGTCGTAACGCTTGACGAGTTTTTTAAAGAATTTGTCGAGTATGAACATTTAAAAATATATTTCGATCTTAAGGGCAAGGATGAACTTGCGACGATACTACGAAAATACATTATTAACAATCATATATTAACGTACAACATATACATTGGTAGCTTCAACATTAATCATTTATCCGCATTGAAAGGTATGGGCGTCAAATTGGGTTTTATTACATGCTGTAAATATACAATTCCTCAATACTGTGACATCATACGACGCGTTGATTTTATATGTGTCGATAAAGGTATTCTCGATAATGATATTATTAATATATGCCGGGGACTGAATAAAAAAATATATGTATTTACATGCGAAGATATATTCGATAAACGTTACATTAGCAGTTTTAATGTAGATGGGATTGTTTCAAATATAATATTATAGTCTTTATGTAATTATTTTTTCGCAGTCTTCTTCGTCTTTTTCTTTCCACTCATCTCCGACCGAGCCTTTCGGTCAGAGATGTGTTTGCCATACTCAATCAACAACTCGTCCAACTCAACCAACCACATATCCTCAGGTCGCGTATTCTTTATACGATCCAACTCTATATTCTTTGTATCAAACTCATGCGTGAGTCTCGATACATTTTCATCACTAACACTGTCCATCGACATCTTAAGCAAGTATTTATACTCGCCGTCCCCCTCCAACTTATCATACCCCTTCTCTTCCAGCATATTTACGATAATATCCTTCTTTTTACGTCTGATGTCAATCGTATCATCCAACATCTCCTTAATGTACCTCGACTTATTGGTAAGCAACTTTAGTTCCTTTTCAATAACATCAATAACATAACCTTTTCGTGTAACATACCCATTTAAGCGCACATCGTAATAATCATCAATAATTTCCTCGATAGACGTGTACTTCTTCAACTTTTCAGTATCATTGAAGAGATGCATATTGGTTGTTGATATGGTAGTAGTGAGTCGTAACATCTTCTCGAGGCCATTGATACCATTTTCACCGTAGGTGCTCATAAGTTTGAACAACTTTGCAGAATCCGAAAATTGTACATATATATCAACATTTGTCGTCTTACTCATGTCCTTGTAATCTTTCACCACGACCGGAGCCTTCTTCTTATCACCCGAACCAGACCCTTCAAGAAGTCCCTCCAAAAACTGCTTATAATCATCTGTCCATGTTCCAACAGGCAATTCAGTAATATGAATGTTGTTATCATCGATAAGTTCATACTTACCCTTCACCAAATATTTAGACGGGCTAATACTTTCAATTGTTCCCGTAAATCCTTCATAGTAAGGAACAAACTTAATATCGCTCGTGCTCTTAGAAACCAATCTGCGTTTAATATAATCAATAATTGTAGGGAGATGGTGAGGCAATATTTCGGTCGAGAATCCAGTACCGATACCCTTAGAACCATTCACAATAACCATCGGAATAATCGGCATATAATATATCGGCTCAACCGGGGACCCATCATCCTCCAAATGAGCCAATATGTCGTCGTCACAAGAAGGATATATTTTTCGCGTAATTTGCTGAAGCTGGGTAAAGATATATCTCTCTGATGCTGAATCCTTCCCTCCCTGAAGACGCGTTCCAAACTGACCATTTGGACGAAATAAATTCACATTGTTCGATCCCACAAAATCCTGGGCCATCCCGACAATAGCGCCATTCAAACTTGCCTCTCCGTGATGATAGCCCGAATGCTCAGATACGTAACCCGAAAACTGGGCAACCTTTATCTCCTGTGTCAGATTTTTCTTAAACGCAGAATACAAAATTTTACGAAGACTGATCTTCAGTCCATCCATCAAATTCGGAATTGACCGATCGCAATCATATTTTGAAAAATGAATCATCTCCTGATCAATAAAGTCTTGAAATGTTACGGTTTTCTGGTTCGTATCCAAATATGTTTTTCTATCATACGCACCCAACCACGTTTTTCGGTCGTCGGCGCGCTTCTTATTAAATACCTTATCAATCGCATCATCGCTGTCATCGCCCATATGATTGAATGTAACAATCTTCTTATTTTCGAAATACTCCTTAAACTCGGAACCGGTACTCGTACCCAGTCCCTTGTAGTATTTAACCTTCCATCCGTGTGTAGGATTTTTCAACTTCCATGCTTCATACTCTCCATCGTTATAGAATAACATTTCTTTGTTTCCCTTCTTTGCCTTAAGAATGGGTGTGTTCATGAACCCGATAAAATCGGGGACCTTTGTCAAAGAATTCCACATGGACTGAAACATATTAATCCCCAGACCCTTGATATGACTCCCGTCCAAATCCTGGTCCGTCATGAAGAGGATCTTGCCATATCTCAATGTCTTCTTCACATCTTCAATGGTATATATCTTATTTGCCTCCAACCCAAGTATCTTCTTGATTTCAATAATTTCTTTATTCTCCATAATCTTCTTAGATTGCTCACCACGAACATTGAGTATCTTACCTCGCATTGGATACACACCAATCGTGTTTCTATCATCAGCAGTGAGACCAGAAACAATACCCGCCTTTGCCGAATCTCCCTCACAAAATATAATGGTACACATATTTGATTGATTTGTACCCGCCCAGTTCGCATCAATTAGTTTAGGAATGCCTCGCACACTCTTAGACTTTTTCCCGTCACTTTTCTTGGCAGCCTTGTTATCCTTTACGTGGGTAATTTCACACGCCGACTCCATGACACCCAGTTTAGCAACCTTTTCAATAAACTTATCCGATACGGAACAGGCTGATCCAAACTTTGTAATTGGGGTATTCATATAATCCTTCGTCTGACTATCAAACGCAGGATTAACAATATCACATCTCACAAAGAGCATAAGCTGCTCCTTGATAGCTGTCGATGTTACAGTAATCTTCTTTTTCTTTTCAATGTAAGTTATCATTTTCTTAGTGATTTGATTCAAAATATAATCCACGTGCTTCCCTCCCTTGTTCGTATAAATACCATTCACAAATGAAACATGCATAAACTCGTCCATCGGACTTAGAGCAACGACATATTCCCACCTCTCATTTGCTTGTTCATAAACTCTCGTCGTAATTCCATAGCAGTCAATATACTGTAGAAATGTCTTTATCGGAACCGGGACCCCGTCCAGCTTCACCTTGATGGTTTTATCCGTCACCGCCGCAATATCATATACGCGCTTTTTAAGAAGACGCACCATATCTTCTGGCAATTCATCGGTCCCATAAAATCGCTTGTAATCCGGACGAAACGTGATCTTTGTATAAGGTTTAACGGTTGACTTCGTAATAGTCGGCGTACCAATCACATCCAAATTATCCGTAAAGGTTTGCGTATATTTTAATTTACGGACATGATCAACCGTTTCGATCTCGCCGTGTTCAGACCAAATGAGAACAAGTTTAAAACCAAATCCATTCTTACCACCCACGATCTTTTCTTCTTCTTTATTATAATTAGTAGATGTTCGCAGATGTCCAAAAATAAGCTCAGGAATCCACACATTATATTCAGGGTGTTTCTCAACATCAATTCCATTTCCGTCATTGATCATTGTAATTGTCCCATCATCGGTTATAGTAATACTGATATTTGAAACAGGAATAGTCTTTGGGACATTTTCAGATAACAACTTTTGCATGCGAATAACATGGTCTCTACAATTTACAATGCCCTCGTCGAACAATTTGTAGAGTCCAGGAATATATTGAATTTCTTTATTTATAATTTTACCGTCTTCCAAAACAAACATTGACTGATCGACATTCTCGATAGATCCAATATACGTATCCGGATTATCCAGAATGTGCTGCTTGTCTGTTTTCTTTTGGTACTTCTGTGAAAGATCCGTCATTTTGTATGTCTGTATTGGCGACACTTTTCTAATTCAATTTTGTATATATAATATATGACTAATAATAATCCGTATTTTATAACGTTTGATTCATCATTAGATTCAGATAAATACGATGAACATATTTCGACGAATGAAGGAACGTCCGACCCAAATAACCCAGGATACCTTTGGAACGTATTTCATAAGGATACCGCAAACTTTAATGAAAACAATCGAACCTATCTCACATTTACTCTCCCAGAGACCGCCCCATCAGGCGATTACCAAATATTTTTGACAGGGACATGGTTTGGACGAATACAGGAAGAATATATTGTAATTTTAAATGACGAATTAGTGCCACAAACCATAAAATTCGATACCGGTGATACAGCTACAGATAGTCCCAATAAATACCCATATTTCGAACATTTTGCGTGGCACAAAAACGGACCTGTTCCAGACCGAGGAGATGTAGGTGAATCAACCGAATTACACATCCGAACGTTACCAAGACTAAATGGATATACGTATTTTTGGGCGATGGATCCATCTGTGCCATCCCCATTTAAAGTTGAATTAATTAGCGGACAAACATACAAAATAAGAGGATATACAAAATATGACGATTCTTACGATGAAACCCAGTCAAGTAAATATGATCTAATGATTGCGATATGTGATGGTAATTCGAACTTTCTTGGGGAAGGAACGTACAATAATATTTCTATTGATGTCGAACCCCAACCAGAGCCTGAACCCGAACCCGAGTCAGAACCCGAACCCGAACCCGAGCCCGAGTCGGAACCCGAACCCGAACCCGAACCCGAACCTGAACCCGAACCCGAACCCGAGCCCCAACCGGAACCCGAACCCGAACCCG
>JGI20154J14316_10000392_pt1 | contig 39296 bp, 24 predicted proteins | sample COG_04_FD_14316 | JGI IMG/M metagenome (IMG submission 14316)
GCGATGGGGAGTTGGTGGGGAAGTACGGGGATGGAACGGGTGCGGAGGTGGCGGGTGGACGTGGGATGGGCGTGGGCGAGACCGCCGTCTCAATCATGGGGACGGCACCATGCGGACAAGACCATAAAGTAATGTTATGAATATCAATCAAACGAGAACACATCCAAAAAAAGTCATTTCAATACAGATTAGATACATTTGAATACACATATGCACTCCCCATTTTGGTGATTGGGACCGCTCCACTGAGTGTCTTTTGCACCTTCGAAGTTCTCATTCGACAAATGCACACTCACCACCAAAGACACCTTATTCAGACAGGTCTGATTCAACGATGACTGGTCCAAATACACAGGACCGTAAAGAATGAAGTCAAGACCACAAATGTGATGGATGGTATCGCAATCCTCATCACTTCGCTGTGTTGGTGCTTTTCAACTGACCGCAGCCGTAATTTGACAATGCAATCACTGGTGCCACCACACACCCCACAGACATCACGGTATTGACCCGATGGACAACAGTCGCCACCACAGACGCCGCAACCATCCAGTTCGTGCCCGTCGCAGTCACAATGGCCCAGAGGTCTCTCGCCGCGGCACGCCATTGTTAGATTTCCAGTACATTTTTGACCATTGTATTTCGCCGACGTGTGCACTTGACATCTTTTTATTTTTTCTCCATTTTCATCACATTTGACCGCTGCACCATTCACTTGACACTCGGACCAGTCTTGGCATGTTTCGACACAGTCTCGGTCACATTCCTCATTGAGACATGGTTCGTAATAGGGATTGGTTGGACACGGTGCACCGCCACGTTGTGGACCATACAGTTGTTTCCACCACACTGTTTTGGTTCCGTTTCGAACTCCATTGACGCATTTGTTATTCATGCTTTCCACAAGACATGCGGAGGTGTACAGCGTCTCGACGACACAGTTTTGTTGCACTGGGATATTTTTGTTTTGGATTGAAACGGAATAATTAGAAACAGTCGGTGGGATTTCAAAAAAGGTGTAATAAAGTTGTGACGAGTCGTACACTTGACTTTTGGATTGTGGAATGCCGTTTTGAAGAATTGTGATGGGGGGGGTGCCTGCACTGTGTTGTTCGAAGCGAACCCATTGATTATTTGGAAGAGATGGTTGCTCTGTACTATTCTCCATTGTTAGACCGTATGACAATATCACGTCTCCAGTGTCGGTGAGGTTGTATGAATAAGAAGTGCACGATTGTACGGAACAGGGCCCATTGACTTTGGCACGTTTATCGTAATTGCAACGTTGAGGGTTCCGACAACCTAGACAGGTGTCGCCGTCCTCCGGGAGACATTCTGAACAGATTCTGTCTGTAGTAAACATGCCATTTTCGGTGTCGTTCTTGTACGGAGGGGTTCTTTCAAAACGTGTTTCGTTGCAAGTCGTTAATGAAGAGCAGGCGTAGTCCGAAGTGTCTGTATTGGGTGCAGTCATGTATTCGTAATTGGAACACGGATGCAAGATGTTACAAATCCTGTCATGAGTCTTTGTTTTTCCTGTGATGTTTTCATAGTGAGTGGAATAATTACACGTGCTTGTTGCACGGCATATCCGGTCCTGAGTTTCCGTGTAATTCTGAACCAACCACTGCCTTGAATAATCACAGTCGTCCGAAATGTTTTGACAAATTCGGTCCTGAGTTTCCGTGTAATTCTGAACCAACCACTGCCTTGAATAATCACAGTCGTCCGAAATGTCTTGACAAATTCGGTCCTGAGTTTCCGTGTAATTCTGAAACAACCACTGCCTTGAATAATCACAGTCGTCCGAAATGTCTTGGCAAATTCGATTGGTGGTCTCGGTGGGAGGAAACTCCTCGTATTGTACCGAATAATTACAAACACTTAAAGACGAGCAAGTCCGGTCGGTGTAGAGACCACTAGGAGCCGACTGGAATTGCGAAGCATTCGAACAGTTCGACATTTCTCCACAAACTCTATCACTCTCATTAGTATGGTTCACTTGAATAAATTGCAAAGCACTGCACACTGACAATGCTGCACAAACCGTATCGTCCACTCCCGTCGCTGGATATTTCACAAACTCAGAAGCACTACAGACTGAACCTTCTTGACAGGCCGTGCCATTCAGGAAATAACCATCGTTACATGTTTGACATCTTTCCGTACCATTGTTTGATTTGCAGACCGGAGCTTGTGCCGCTGTACCATTCGAACAAGTACATTCCGCATACTGGCAACACTCTTGCATTGTACAGGTGTCACCACTGCAACTCCGTTCGTCCCAAATGTCCTTGTTGTAATACCCTTGACTATTCTCACACAAAGAATTCCCATGTCGACTTTCCAGACATCGGTCTGCCTCAATGCAGCACGAGAGGACGGTTCTCTCATTCAAGAAATACTGACTGCCGTCGCAATCTGGGTATCGACATCGACCTGTAAAAAGTCCATTATTGATTCGACCCTTTTCCCACGATGTGAGAAGGGGTGCCAAGATGTAACTCGGAGATGGCTTGACGTATAACCCACTGGAATAGGCCTTACAATTGAATGTGTTCGGACACGCAACACTGCAAGAAGCGTCGTTCCAATTTCCAACTGGACATTCGTTACAGCATGACTTGATATCGTCATTTGTATCGCATTGTTTGCTGGTGCATAACTGTTCCCCACTTTTCATCCCATAGTAGTGATGGGCCTCGGCATCGCTGATGGTCACAGTTTTATCAATGCAGTCCACCCCTGCCATCGAACAGGTGAGTCCGGAACAACGGCCATCGTTGTTGGAATCGACATTGCAATACATGTTTGCGTCACAGTTTGCAATGAGACCCTGACCATTACCACATGCACATGGCAATGCATTTAATACAGAGAGGTCTCGGTTGGGACAAACATTACTCGACGAGGCGGAACACTCACCAATCTCGGCCGCGCAGAACGGTTTTGAAACGTCACACACCCCAAAAAATCCACAGGCACAAATTCTATTGTGTACCGAGTCGAGTTCGTTTGCTTCGGACCCGTCCACTTTGGTGCAGGACGGATTTTTGGTCGTGGAACAACGGTTTGAAAGGGAAGCGGAACAGTACTGTTCATCGTTGCAGACACTTGGCATGAGAGCATTCGAATTTTCAATCGTCGGTATTTGGCAAGTGCATTTTGGATTGGGCACAGCACCGTTTTGGTTGAGACAGTAGTCGGTGTTCAGACAGTGTGCGAAGAATTCGTTGCACATATTGAATAATCCGGAACAAACGCTGGCCGTGTCAAAAGTCTCCTCGTCCACTTGGCCAGTGTGGGTCCAACATTGGCAAGTCCGAATATTTCTTTCATTGTGAGCACAGTCCGGATAGTGGGAGGTCAGTCCGAGGTGGTTGCCAGTAGAGCAAAAGTATTCGGTGGTCGAGGCCGCGGTGTCGTTGCTCTCCACACAGTATTCGTCTTTTTCGCAAGTGGTAGTGGGTCCACATCTACATTGTTTGGAACTTTTGAAGCCTAAATTACCAGACTCGCAGATAAAGACATCACAAGAAGTACGGATGTCACCCAACGTTGTTTTCCCCTGTGGACAATCTTGACACCCGTATTGGATGTTTTCGATGACCGTTTGAATTTTTCCACTGGGACAGACACTGCATTGGCCGACTTTGGCATTCTTTGCAAACATTCCAACCGAGCAGCTCCGACACACCGTTCCCGTGAAATTGGAATGCCCTTGGTACTGGCCATTTTGGCAGGACAGACAAACGTTGTTGCAAATATTACATACTTCTAAATTCTCATTAGCGCCGAGATTGAAATAATGACCAACGGGGCAACCAATGCAGTCACTGACGGTGGCACTCATTGCAAACATTCCAACCGAACAACTCTTGCAATCGTAGTCACCGTTGATGCGACTGCCTTGATATTTGCCATTGGTACAGTCGGTGCAACTGGACGCAGTGGCGTTCCTTGCAAACATTCCAACCGAACAGCTCTTGCAATAGTATTCGCTACTGACCATTTTGCCTTGATATTTGCCATAGCCACAGGAGGTGCAGGAGGACGCAGTGGCGTTCCTTGCAAACATTCCAACCGCACAGCTCCGACACAGAGTGCCCGTAAAATTAGAATGCTCTTGAGACTGACCTCTTGGGCAGGAGAGGCAATTGTTCTTGCAAATATTGCAGGTGCCAAAAAACTTCTCATCCGCGTTGAGATTTAAATAACGGCCACTGGGGCACCCCGACTTGATGTCGCAAGAGGCACGGGTGTGCTCCGACGTCGTTCTCCCTACCGGACAATGCTGGCATCCGTATTGTATATTTTCGACAGAAGTTTGAAATTTCCCTTGTTGGCAGACACTGCAATGGTCGACACTGGCATTCTTTGCAAACATTCCGACCGAGCAGCCCTTGCAATCGTATTCATCATTGACCACGAAGCCGTGAGATTTGCCATAATATTTACCGGTGGAACAGTCGGTACAACTGGATGCATTGGCATCCTTTGCAAACATTCCGGCCGAACATCCATTGCAATGGTATTTGACAGAGACGTCGCCACCTTGGTACTGACCGACCGAGCACCCCTCACAGTTGCTGGCAGTGGCAGTCTTGACAAACATTCCAACCGAGCAGCTCCGACACTGCGTTCCTGTAAAATTGGAATCGTCCTGATACTGACCAGTTGGACAGGCGAGGCAGGTCGGTTGCTTGCAAATGTCGCAGGTGTCGACATTGTCTGACGTGTCGAGATTGAAATAACGACCACTGGGGCACCCCTCACAGTTGCTGGCAGTGGCAGTCTTGACAAACATTCCAACCGAGCAGCTCCGACACTGCGTTCCTGTAAAATTGGAATCGGCCTGATACTGACCAGTTGGACAGGCGAGGCAGGTCGTTTGCTTACAAATGTCGCAGGTGTCGAGATTATATGACGTGTCGAGATTGAAATAACGACCACTGGGGCACCCCTCACAGTTGCTGGCAGTGGCAGTCTTGACAAACATTCCAACAGAGCAGCTCCGACACTGCGTTCCTGTAAAATTGGAATGGGCCTGATACTGGCCACTTGGACAGGCGAGGCAGGTCGGTTGCTTGCAAATGTCGCAGGTGTCCGCAAAGTGACTGAGATTGAAATAATGTCCACGGGGGCAACCCATCAACGACTCCATGTCATTGGTCCCATTGTCTGTCACCATCGACCCAGTGCCAGCAGAATCCACAAACGAAGAATCCAGTGAGTCTTGACCAGAGACCGAGACGACAATGGAAAAGAATAGGAAGAAAAGGCCTGTCATTGTTGCAATCTGCTCTCAAACTTATATACTTGATTTTTCAATCAGTTCTCCTTTTTTTTTCTTTCAATATGTCCAACGACTCCCATATTTCTTTGTTTTCTATTCTTTGGTATTGTATTTGTATTTGGCATTGTCAAATAATCAACACATTCACACCATCAACAGATACAAGTGATGTAGATTAGAGCTTGGAAATCTCCGATATCTCATATGTTGACCACATTCTAAAACTGCTATCTAATACACAAGAGTCACCGTCCACCATGAACCCACCCAAGCGACAGTATGTGGAAAGACTCGCGAAGCAATGGCGACAACACCATTCTTACACTCCACCACTCTCAGAACATGTCTGTTCGATGGAACGATGTAATTTGCAGCACATCGTCGGTGGTATTTGGTCCAATGGTGTGGAGGAACATGTGTGTGTGCGAGTGTTATGTCAAAATCATCCAAAATGGGCAAACCGGGGCAAACTAAAAAGACAGTTGCGGAATGTGTACATGTGTTGTTCGACTGGCCAGTCTCACCTTTGTAACGAACAATGTTCATGCACTGATGTGGACCATTCGGACGGAGGTCATGTCTGTCGGATATCGGGCATTCGGTACGATTCGGTCAATTCCGATACCTGGTTTACTAATCATCGCGTGACAGCGACGCATCAAGAGAATAAGGACCCATTGAAATTGGTGCGGAATACGGATTTTCAAGTGAATGCGGAGTCGTCGGATACCATTCGCCAGCAACAACATACTTTTATTAGTAAACAACGAGTGTCCGCCATTCTGTTTTCGAACGACCGATTATTTATGGAACAGCGCAAGTATGTGGATATGAAGACGGAAGCTGAAAAAGTGGTGCAAAAATATATGAAGACTTGTGAGAAAAAAAAACAAATGGTGAATTACACATACATTATCCAGCTGTATATTAATCAGATGAATCGAAGGCACATCTTTCGAAATTTGCTGCCCAAAAACGATACGGTGGATAATATCATTGGCAAATATGCACAATTGGCTTGTCAATATTGGTCTTTGGTGATTCGACGATTCCCTTTGGGGCAAACAACTCCGGCCATTTTTCCTATCAAAATGTTCGTGGTGAGTATTTTATATATTATGAAAAATGGTCTTTGTGTGGGTGGGGTTCAGGTGATACCGGGCGACGCTTATCTATTGTCGGTGTTGCCAGAGGCGAATACATTGGATGCGTATGGGGTCAATAAACCGACGTTCACGGCGTGTAAGAATAATATTTTGAAAGCGTACAGGGAAGCGGCGGAACTGTATCAAATTCCGCCAGCGATGCTGTGTTTGAAGTAAGATGTAGTGAATAAGTATTCGTCTCTATAAAAGACTGCATTCTTTTGTTATCGGTTTGATGTCTGTCAAACAGTATGTCTCTGCATTTCAAAGTAGTGAATATAATGTGAATGGTGTATCCAATGACGCTGTCAATCTGCGCAAATGGCAATGGTGGGGAGATGCCAACCACGACCATTTATTAACAGTGGATGACTTGCCGAACTCGCCAGATAAATGGAACATTATCGACTCAAGGGGTGATGGCCATTGTTTTTATAATACATTGCATCGATTTTTACTTGAAAATCGATTGTACACTCCTGCACGTCGTCAGAAGACATACGAAACGGGTCAAAAGGGTAAGATTCCAGACAGAGAGCAGATGCGCACCGCTTATAACACCGCTTCCAACACCCAATATGAACCGCCCATTCTCTTTTTGAGAAGAAAGGTATTGGAATCAATCATGAATAAAGGAATCGCACTCCCAAAGTCCACACTCGATGCAAAGGATGTGAAAAAAAAGTATCTGGATGTACTGCAAAACAGGGGGTTTTTTATTCAAGATAGTGAGGGCAGTATTGAAGCAACCGATATAATCAGAGGGTTCAACGATGCCCAAAAATTTCAAGAGACATTGGGATGGGTCAATTTTGGTCAAGTAGCGGTCACAGCACTTGTTCTCAAAATAAATATAATTGTTTACTCTCAAACAGCAAAGAAGTGGACTCCATTCTATGCCCATCAATATGATTATGACGAAGATGAAAAAAAGAACCGAGATACTCTGCGCGAAGAACCAGTCTGTTTCATGAACTTCACTGGTGCTCATTTCCAACTAATAGTACCGTTGACAAGTCCAAAACAGTCCAAAAATAATCACAAAGCATATTTGAAAAATTACAAGAAACGATATACAGACAAAATGCATTTGGCGAAAGAAGTGTTGACATCGTTAGAGCGAAAGGAGAAAGAAGGGGACTTTAAACGAATCCCATTGACTGCAAACACCGAAGAAAAGAAATTAAAATGGGTTTTGGACAGATTGAGAAATCAAAAATGGGACACAGAAACATTTTTGAAACGGAATGGCGAAATCCAGAAGGACGAATTGCTCTGTAAGCATTGCAAGATTATAAGGCACGAAGGGTATCCAAAATGCAGTGCCTGTCATCCAAAACGACTTCCAAAAGGAACAGTAGTTCACTTTTCCCATGATGGAGTGAGCTACAATGGTCGCATAGAGGGAAAATACAAAGACAGCAACAACTATAAAATCAAACGAGGCATTCGCAAGCAACGAGACAGTGTGGGACAGAAGGCACCGAAATATTATTCTATCCCTCGAAAAGATATCACGATTCAAAAAGAAGAAAAGAATGGCGGTGACTCGGAGGAGCCGGTCTGGAAAGATGCAATGACCGAATTCACCACTACAGAAAAAAATACGAACGGGACTGAGATTGCAAGAAACATCAAGTTTAACAAAATAATCAGGAAGGTCTTTCAGAATCTATTGACTCGAGATGTGAAAGGGGATGGTTATTGCATGTTACATGCTGTCAACGCACTAACCGGCAACATCATCACCATCGCAAACCTCCAGAAATGGGCTATTGAGGAGGATGACAAACGCGGTGACAGCCCCCGAACAGAAATGTATACCATTGATGACAATGACAAAGTCGTTGAATTCTCATTTGTCAACGACTTGGAGGGCACTGTTAGTAATTTAAGCAGTCATTGGTTACCAGTCTTAGCAAGAAAATGCAAGAGTCGATTTATTATCTTTACTTGTGCTCACAATACCAATACAAGGAGTACTCGAGTGGAAGAGTATCCGGGTCAGTCCACCGGTCCCGATTCTTGGGCCTACGACCAGACCCATTTACTGTACAACACGGCCCACTACTGGCCTTTAAAATTCCCCCCCGGCCACAAGTACAAGGATGAAAAGCAATTGATGACAATGAGAAAGGACTGGTACAAATTAAATTCAAATGTCATGTGACAAACAATGACAAAGAGCAATTGATGACAATGAGAAAGGTTACAAAAATATTTACAAAACTTTAAATTCACTTAATACATCCATTAAATTATGTTCAACCGCCCCACACTCGGGCATATCCGAGATAGCCAGAATACCCGACCGAACGAAAATAGTGTACCATTTTCGCGTTGAATTCACAGTCTCGAATGTAATCTCCGAATATTGATTTTGAATCACGTCCAGCACGTCACCCGCACTGCGGAAACGTCTTCTTCTTTTACGAACTGGCGTTTTCGATTGATTCTTTGGCGACAGACTTGGCACAGTACACTTGAGGCGTCCTCCCCTCACTTCTTCCCTGCAAAAGGGGCACTTCATGGACGTCTCCACCAATGTATCGACCCAACACTTGAGACACGCTTTTGCAGAACCACAATGATTCAATGTGAGACAATCCGACGAGAGACATATGTGACAATTGGATGTCTCCAAAGCCTCCCCCATCTCCCACGACTGATTCTCATGAATAAAGTGTATCAACTCTTTGAAAGTTGGACAGAGTCGCCTTTGCGACAGAGGCACATCCAACCCGGTCTCAATCGTTTCTGCAATGCTTCGGCACAATCTCTTTGGCAGGAGTTGTTCCTCATTAGACAGTCGAACTTCACACTCCTTATATTTTTCCAACAGAGCGGGCAAAAACTGTTGAATCCGTGTCAACATGTAATGCGAAGGATGAGTCACACGATGATGAATGTGCATGATTTTTTCTCGAGCCCCTTTCGGCAACAGACTTTCCAAGTCGTCGGACCGAATAAATTCACAAACATCGACTCCAATCTCATCGAGAGCGTCGCAAAGAGCTCTCATCGAAATGGTTCGAAACTGTTCTTCAATACTGTTCAAAATCTTATTATATCTTTCGGGCCGAATAAGAACGGGCGGCTGACCCGAAGCCCCACCGCCACTATCAAAGATTAACATGTATCGTTGTCCACGCGCCATCAGATAGGCCGAAGAGTGACCATCTTTTCGGCGTTTTTCAATACGAAAATTCGTCATTGGGTCCATTCTCTGCCACCCTTCGGATGGAATGGAATGATACACATCCATCACTTTGCATGCCAATTCGCTCTTGTCATGCGCAACTAAAAAATCATCGAATTGATACGAGCCATACTCGGTCTCCATACTCTCTTCCGATTCTTTAAACTGTACAAATAAACGATTCAGCTCCCTTCTAACGCGATGACTCAACTCTTCACCCGTCTTCTGGACCGCCACTCTCATCTTTTCTGACCGAAACGGTGGATTAAACTCCCATTTGAAACGAGTTCTGGTCATATTTTCATATTGTTGATTCGAAATATTCACACCGTTCAATTCACAAGAAACCATTTTGCCAAATATTTCTTGATACACTTGACCCTGTTTGACCCGAATCAGTTCGGTACCGACTGTCAGTTCATTGTCAGTGCGTGTGGTTGTGATGGCCTCGTCTCGATATTCCATCATCTGACGGGCCGATTCCGGCGGCAACAGAACGGTGTAGAAACTATTATCCAACATGCAACAGGGCAATTCGTCGTCGGGTGGGCAAGGTCGAACCGTAGTCTGCGATTCGACGTCATCACCGTGGAGACGAAATTTCATATTCTGATTTTTTTCAAGAGTGCCCCATAATTCACCCAATTCGGTTGTGAGATAGAGAGATTCCAGAGACGGCTCATGTAGACGTCGGTTCAAATGTAGGTTGTTTTTTTCATGGCATTTTATCCAAACACCACCCCATGAGAATTCCCAATTCATATCGAGGAGTTGTACTTTGGTTAAATACAATTAAAATGTTAAATCACATATTCTCTACAAATAAGGACACCATCCATCACCACCATTTATGAATGGGCTCCCCATCCTTGGAAACGGCCTGCAACTCCATACCGTTCAACTGTTGTGGTGGATTTTCCACAATCAATTCTTTCTCAACACCATCGTCATCTTGATAGTACACGGTCGCACCGGCTTCGTGTGCAGGCAAGACCAGACTCCGCACTTCACATCTTCTCAAGACCCCTTGGTCAAATCCTTTGCGCAATATAAACGGAAATGTTTTGTTCATAAATGGAAGTATCGCACTAAGCGAGGCGATGCTCTGTTGGTCCTTGTGCGAAAATGGTCGGGTCGACGTATTGTGGTCGCATTTTTGACAGCCTTTCACTTTCATTGCTTGTGGCAGTGGAGCATTGCTGACATACAGTTGCTGGATATCTCTGGATGGCACATATGGCATGTCGAATATTTTCTGCCCGCAACAAGACCACCGTCCATCCTGTTGGATGTAACCCGGGTGTTGTGAACAGTCGAGTCCGCCCATGTTATCGAGGAGATTGAACTCACATCCACATGTCCTACAAATCCAAGATTTCGATGCTACATCAAAGGATGATTGAATCTCGTCCCGTGAAGAGTAGAGTGTCACTGCTGGAATTCGGGTGTTTGGTCGAGCCATTCCATTTGCAATGCTTGCCGTTTATACTCTCATTTATTAGTACGAAAGAAGGCATCTCATTTTTGGAAGGTGGATTTGGAGCCAGTAGGCATAACTCTCTCTTATTTTGATATAAATGTCGCTCTTGAAAATAAATGTCTTGAAAATAAGTGTCGCTCTTGAAAATAGACCTATAAAAAGGCAATAACAATTACAAAAAAAATGACAACAACAAAACCACCGATATCCCTCTTTGAAGTTATCCTACAAAACCATGGATTTGGGAAGCACGAGAATAAACCCGACTCCGATAAAGAGAAATCCAATGAAGGTTTCGAAGAGGAGACCATCAAAGCAAACGTGACTTACCATGATTTTGTCACTTTTGTGATGGAAGGTATCGTACCGGATGCGATGCGCGAAAACACAACCGAAGCAATGGACCGAGTTCCCATTAAAACGGCACTCATGTATGCCCGTGGAGCCTATCAAGGATGGCTTCTGAAAAAACTCATCCAACGTCTGGACCGCATAGACAAAGATATCGACAAAGAGTTGCTCAAAATGGAACAAGAGCGCAAAGGCATTCGTCTCGTGTCTGCAACAGACGAACCGGAATCGACATGGTACAAGGCTCTCGTGAAAAACCGCGCGACGCTCGTGTCACTCATGGTACAGGTTGAAACCGAATTCAAAGAAATGATAAAGAATGAGAATCAGACTTTGTCGCTGAGTGCAGCCTATAAGATGCTATGGGATGTTCCTCCGGCCCCAAGTGAAGCAGTCCCGATTGAACTCAAATTAGCCGGAGGGAAAGAACAGGTCTACGTGTTCAAAAATCACGGACCATCTGGTGCTATCAACACCCAAACAGACTCGAGCGCCTACAAGGAAGCCATCGTCGGGAACAAATGGTCTGTAGACCTCAATAAGGCGGAGATTTGGGGAAACAAATTGCTCAACATTTGCGAAGAAATTCATAATTCCGGCATGGATAAAAAAGTCGAAAATGTGCTTTTTGGCATGGCCCTTTCATTTATCGTCTCGCCGACCACCATGTTTGACACGCTGTTGATGGATATCGCCATTTTGGGCCCGCCTGGTACGGGCAAGTCGACGATTGCTAGTTCATTCTCCAAGTTGGCGCATTGTCTGGGCTGGTTGTGCAGTCCGACGATGACGTCCGTGGCCAAATCGGATATCATCTCCAACGAACCGGGCAAAACGGCCATTCTTACGCGTGATTTTCTCGACGGCCACATTGGCCAGTGCATTCTGCTTGACGAAGCATACTCATTGGTGGAGGGAACACCGGGGCAGGAATTTGCAGATGCACTCACTGCCTTTTTGACTGAACACGCCGGTATGATAATGGTCATTGTGGCGGGCTATGTCAATGAGATGAATCAAAAATTTTTTACTGCCAATGTGGGTCTGCCAAGGCGGTTCCCGACACTGATTCTTCTGGATGCGAAGACCGATAAACAGCTCATCATAGCCTTTTGGAAAAAATATTCGGAACGGCGCACACGAGGCGATAAGACAATGGGTGCACTGCAGAATACAATGAATAGTGGATTCAGTGATATTATAAATAAAAGCATGGGCATTTTATGCGAGTGGGTCCCTATTATTTGCTTGTTGAAACGCCAGAAACTCGACCGTCAACAAACATTATTGACATCGTACTTTGCCGATGTTGCTGAACTGGCGCAGAATTTTTATCGCTATCACGAATTGAAAAAACTGTCCATCACAAATTTTTCGGTGGCGAATAGTGCAGGAGGTGGTTACCACCTTGCAAAACAACCGGTGGTCGGATTACACCCTCGACATTACAAATTTAACGAAAATGAAATTCTAAATAACTCCATCAATGCGTGGATTCTCACTAAAGGACAACAATGGAAAGTCAACAATCCTCATGTCAATGTGGTCTCTGCAGCAAAGGTAGAATCTCGTAAAGTTCAATCACAAATATTGAAAAACTTGTTGGAAGAAAAATGGCATGGGGTGTTAGGAGGCAATCAGAAAGCAGGCGGCTGGAGAGATGTGCTTGAAGCGTCAGAAACGTTGCTTTGGAGAAACATGGACAGTGGCAATTTTTCGAATGAAAAATTGGGGGCATACGGATTTCTTGGTGCAGGCAAGGTTGGCAAAGACAAAGCAGAGAAGTTTTGGACAATTATGTCTTTGACTGGCAATGTGAGTGTGCATTTGACCAGAGATATCGATGATAATACGACATCGGTCTCTAATAACCAATTAGAATTCACTTGGACAAATGACGGGCTCGAGGAAGCACTCATTCAAGCCCTTGACGACGTTGGCGGGGACGACGATGATACGGACGACGACATCGACATGTTATAAAAGTAGGCTTGCAGTGCAATGTAAATAAAATTCCCAAAATAATGATTAAATATAAATATGTCAAACTATTGCCACGCGGTTCGTGGCAGCGTTCTGAATAAGAGCGAGTCACTATAAATAGGATATCCACTTTAAACAAAAATGGTATTTTATGTTTTTGATAAGACTGTGAAAGACCGCCCATACAGCAGTTTTGATGAGTCATTTACTATTTCTACATACACACTGTCCGGTGAAACGTATTCCTTCCAAACAACATGCCGCAGTTCCGACGAGTATGGACCCGATGGGGATACAGAATATAATACTGGTGCCAAAAACGGCGAAATTGACCCATCCTATATCGTCACCTACAAAGGTAATGTCTATTTATTGCCAGAGGTATTTCTTGGAATACAAGTTGCCACGGAGGAAATGTTTGACGAAAATAAAACATTCGTGTCGACTCTTGTAGAAAAAGCAACAGTCAAATTAAGCGCAGGTATAAAACTTTACCATTACAAGGTTGATTGGCCAAAAAAAGATAAAGGTGTCATCGTCACAATAAGCCAGACGGTCTACGTCAAAAAGGGGAATGTATATTGTCTTCACAACGATGAAAAGGTTACTGTAGAAGTAGACAAGTTGGAAGAGGTTACCGTTCCACAATACAGTATAATGGCGGCGTTTAGACAATGGGTGGGAACTATTTGAAATAAGAGTACAGTGTGTTCATTGTTTCTTATTGTAATGTTCTTAGTAAGACCTGCAGAAATAATTAACATTGCTTCGTGAATAGATTTGATTTGGTCCGCGCCGATTATTTTCATGGTTGCTGTAATTTCATCCACTTTTGTCTTCAGAATGCTAGCCAAACTCTCCTCTACATAAGACGTCGGCATAACGTTTACATTGTCAATGACACGTTCTTGCTGATGTATATCATGTACAACCCACTGACCATTTCGACCACCCCCCTGAATAGTGCATGGGGCCCAACGATGATTTTCCCAGCAAACGACGTGTTGACCAACTCTGAATCGCGCAGGTTCATTCTTGTCTAGTGTCTTCTTTATTTTGGCCACCATACTGTCAATTTTCGCAATATTGCGCCGAATACCATTGCTTGTTCCGAGTGCAACCAATGCTGGTGTCTCTGGTCGTAACCTCATAAGTCGGTCGACTTCTTCAATTCGTGAATGTTTGCTTTTTACAGGGACAGTGCCCAGTAAAGAACTGGCACGTTTGGACGTTGCCGCCGCTTAAGCATTAATTGGTCCACAGTCTTCGTTGATATTTTCTCAATCAATGCGTGGATTCTCACCAAAGGACAACAATGGGAAGTCAACAATCCTCATATCAATGTGGTCTCTCATGCTCGAATGCAGGAACAACCAGTTAATTCGCAAGCATTGATAAATGTGTTGGATACAAAATGGTCCAACACATTTGCTCCGGGGAACGCGGCTGAAGGCGGCTGGAGAGATGTGCTCGAAGCGTCAGAAACGTTGCTGTGGAAAGACATGGATGGTGGCAATTTTTCTAATGAACATTTGACGACATATGGAGTTCTCGGGGTTTACAAGGACAATAATGTCTGGAACATTATGCATTTGGGAGGCAGTGTAAGTGTGCATTTGAGCAGAGATATCGATGATAGGACGACATCTGTCTCTAATGACAAATTGGAATTCTCTTGGAGAGATGATAAGGTTGAAGAGGCACTCCTTGGTGCCTTGGAGCCCTGACCGTTTAAGCCATTGACGACGACACTGACGAAATTAAAAAATAACAATTATTAAATAATGATAAATTTAAATGTGTTAAACTATTGGTGCATGAAACTATTGTGATTCAGGGCCGCAGCACGAATTTCACCAAGTCGTGCTTCAAGTGATTGAATACTAGTTTGAAACCTATTCCAAATTGCATCGTGTTCCTCTTCCATGGTTTTCCGAATCACTTTAGAAATTGTTTCCATTGTGATGCGAAACCCTTCGATTTGTTTTGCGCCGATTCGTTCCATGGTTTCGTTAATTTCATCTAATTTTCTCTTCAGAATGCTAGCCAAACTCTCCTCTACATAAGTCATCGGCATAAGGTCATCGTCGTTGGCAATGGCCTTGGCATTGGCACCAATTTTATGTATATCCCAATGATTGTTTTCCCATCCAACAATAGTGCATGGGACCCAACGATTGTTTTCCCACAAAACAACGGATTGACCAGTACTGAATCGCGACCGAACATCATTGTCTGGTGTCTTCTTTATTTTGGCCATCATACTGTCAATTTTCGCAATCATGCGCCGAATACCGCCGCTTTTTCCGAGTGCAGACAATGCTGGTGTATCTGGACGTAATGGTGTCCTTGGACGTAACCTCATAAGTCGGTCGACTTCTTCAATTCCTGAATCTTCATTTCCTGAATGTTTGCTTTTTACAGTGTCAGTGCCCAGTAAAGACTTTGCACCAGGCCGCTTCAGCATTAATTGGTCCACAGTCTTCGTTGATATTTTTTTCGTTAATATTTTTCCAATCACAGTATCCTCCTGTTCTGCTCCCAGTAAAGACCTGGCCCTGGACCGCCGCTTAAGCATTAATTGGTCCACAGTCTTCGTTGATATTTTTTTCTTTTTTTGTTTCTTTTTTTGTTTCTTCATTCGGACCAACATGCCGCGCACTCTTTTTTGAATCAAAGTGGCTCTGGTTTCTTCGTTCCTGGCTCTGATTTCTTCGTTCCTGGCTCTGGTTTCTTCGTACCTTTTTTTCAGAGGTCCCCGTCCATCGGACATTTTTTTTTGCACCCTCTTTTTGGCATTCTTTTTGGCATTCCGCGCTAACGCTTTTGCAAGGGTGACTCCTTGCTCCCTGCCTATGTACGCTTTGACAGTTTGCGTGTTTTTATCGAGTAGGATGCTGATTGTTGACCGTCTTGTCCGTCTTGTTTTTTTGTCACCGCTTGACTTCGACTTTGGTGACGAAGGAGCAGTATTCGTTTCTCTCGGTGATGAAGGTTCTTTTGCTTTCGTCGACGAAGGAGCAATATTCAGTGTTCTCAGTGATGAAGTTGCTTCCGTCGATTCGAATTGACGAAACTGTGCCACAATACCACTTGGCATTTTTATTTTCGCTTGTTGAAACTGACGAAACTGCGACATCCTACCACTTTGTATAGAACTTATATACTGAGATTATTTGAACGAACTACAAAAGAGACAACGGACAGACTCAGCGTACACAGTACATTCATACAATATGACCCTTGCATACTTTATATTCTGTGTCATTTTAGCCTCGTCCATCTTGTCGATGCTTGGACAGTGGTACCGGAACATTGTTGGCACTGTGAAGCGGACATTCTCAAGTGTAACTCTCGCAGTTGTGTTTGGATGTGTACTATGTCATCCAAACCATTTAAAAGACTCGACTGTTGCAATTTCATTTCATTAACGTCTAGTGATACGCTAATAAAAAATAGTGTAGACATTATAACTAAACATTACAAATTGACGCTTCGCTCTTTTTAAACTTCAAATATAAACCCATTGACGAGATTGGTATCCGTGTCTCTCTTAACGCCTTGCACGGTGACGAGGCCCGTATCAAAGCCAAAATGGTCTTGCAAAGCTGATACGACCGCTTGTGTACCGTAAAAAGGATGCTTGGCAACTTCGTCGTCCTCAATGCCGTGGGCCAGCGTAATGCATGGAACATCTTCAATGTACATGTCTTGAAAGCCTGGTTCCAGCAGAAAACTGTACACCGCGGAGCACGGATATTCTCCTGCTTCACCGAGGTCATTTGGGAATGTCCAGCGACCGTTAACCATCACAGGATGCCAGGTGGTGACCAGTAGTGTTCCGTATTTGACCAGTGTCGCGGTTTCACAGGGCGTTTTGACGACACAGACGACTCTGGCCTGACCAGTTCTGGTCTGAACGATATCGTCCTTTTGAATGTCTTGGCATGTTTTGCGGGAACTGTCGGCCATCTTGACACGACAGGGGCCAGCAAAACATGGGCCTGACCTGCAATTGTAATGCGCCATGCTTTCTGGCGCGCCTCTGGCCATGGTACCACTTGAACGAGCTCTTGACACCACAGCTTCGCGATGCGTGGGTGTGGGTGCGGGCAATGCGTTAAACGCCGTGTCGAGTGAATCGCGCATTTTTTGAAACGTTTCACCACCGTACTGTTGGATGCCTTTGTCGAGAAAGTTGTTGCAGGTCTGTGTCCAATGTGCGAGGGCCAGAGAAGGCAAATAGTGACGTCCCCATCGGCGAAAATTCGCCTGAGTAATGGCTTCGCGCACTTGTCCGTTCAAATCTTCCTGCAACTTGGGGTCAGTAACAGCGTCCACGAGTCCGTTCAAGTAGCCGCGCGCGCGCTCATAGTCCATGTTGGCGAGTTTCAAGCATTCTTGAATGCCTATGGCGACCGTCTGTCGGTCGGCGGCGCCAGGTCTTTCCACAAGAGCGGTAACCTCTGTGTCCAACATAGTGACTACAATGGGCTTGTCACATTCAATGAAAATATCACGTGACTGACCTTTGGTGATGCGTCCTATGGGTAGAAAATATCCCCATGACGTTTTTTCAGCGTCTGGAAGGTCTATAGTGCCCTCCGTTTCAATCGCGAGTCTCAAATGTTTGTTTGTGGACGTACACAGATTGGCCATGGCGTGCACAAAGATACTGCCCACGAGTCCAATATCCGGAATGAATGAGTACGAACCTTGGGTGGCACGTGCCAGCTGAGTCAATAGGGCCGTGTCAAGGTTGTACCCAAAGCCGAACGTGTTGACGACGATGTCGTCGCGGCCGTCCAGTGCCTTTTTGAGCTCATAAACTTCGCCACGAGGCGGGCTGCGATTGGGCTGACCGTCGGTCAATAGACAGACAGTACCGCCTCTGGGCAATTGTTCGAGCCCAAGACGGAGACCGTCCCAAATATTGGTGCTGTTTTCGGCGTCGATACCGGCCAATTTAATCTTGATGCACGCTTTGCCTCCGGCATCCATGCGGCGCGAAGACATGAGAACGCGCGCGTCCGTCGAATACACGACCAGAGAAGCCTTATCTTGTGGACGAAAGCCTTCGAGACAAGTGAGAATGGCATGTTTGACAACATCCAGAATACTGAATCCGTCGGATTCGCCAGAAGAAACTTCGGTGGCCATGGAGCCAGAAATGTCAATGACAAACGCGACGTTGAGGGGCGCTGCTTCACCGTCTGGTGTTAGCAAAGTGACCTGCGTCATTCCAGCATGCTTACGCGTCGTAACAGTGACTGGTTCGTCTTTAGTGGTCACCTCTTCAGTCTTGGAATAAGAAAGTTCTTCTATCACATTTTTGAGAGTGTAGTCTGTGACCAGTTGGTCGATGCGCATGGGTTGGCGAGTGATTGGGGACTTGCCATTGCGGCGAATGGCTTCTTCGATGGCGGCGCGTTCATACGTGTAACCGTCGGGCGCTTTCACAGGGTCTGCCATGATATCATGGGTGATGGGACATTGAAGTGCTTGTAAAGTGATGGCGGACATGTTTGATTTGTTTGTTTTAATTAAACAATTTAAAAACAAATATAGGTGCAACTTATTTTTGATTTGATTTGAATCAAAAATGCTCTAAACCCGAACCGAGGGTAAAATCGTTGTCCCATGACACCAACTGGTACTATACATAGTTTATATTTTCGAAAGAAGTATATTCCAAAAATACATCAACGCGAAGATATTCCAAAAATATCACGCCAGAACGCTTTGCATTAGAACCAGCTGGAATCGAACCAGCGAGCATTGCTGCTCCACCATTGATAGTTCTGGGCGCCCGTTTTGAAGAGACTTGGACACAAAGTAGAACCATTGTTGTGATTCACAATTGAGAACAGGGGTTCTAAATCATGCCCCAAGACAGTGTGGGATGGATGTCCAGCCAGATATGCTCCATACGAGGCTTGAACTCGTGACCTTCGGCTCATAAGACCGATGCTCTACCAACTGAGCTAAAGGAGCGGGTGTGGTACACGTCCACTCTCTGTGGATGGGGCTCTTTATACGCCATGTCTGTCATTGGGAATGGATTTCGACTCGAGCATGACCTTGTTTTTCTTCCTGGATTTCTTCCTGGAATTCTTCCCGTTTTTCCCTCCGTGGAAAGTGACCGGCGACACCATTCTGTCCGTGTTTTTGGCACACGACGACCAAACCACCGGGTTGTGAATCTGACGTAATTTCTTATTTAATCCGCATATTTCGGCGTTTGTAAGTGTTTTCATAATGTAATGGTGTATCGAAGTGCTTTCAACCTGTTCAGAACACACGACTAAATTATTGTCACTGTCAAAGGCAATGAAATGCAATTTAGGAACAAATTCGGGGTGTTTATGTTCAACGTACAAATGTACAACAGCTTCCAATACCGTTCTTAATTGGTCTTTCTTGCTTATAGCTCTTTTCACAATCACATTCGCACCCATGTGCTTGCAGTTGGTTAATACCGACGATTGACCCTCCAGTGGCCTTCCCATTTCGCCCACAATAACCGCTCCTCCTGTTCATATTGTTCTTGAAGCTGCTGCTCTTCCAAATCGTCCACTTCCTTTTTTTTCTTTTTTTTCTTTTTTTTCTTTTTTTTCTTTTTTTTCTTTTTTTGCTTTTTTCGTCGTTTGTTACCTTTCTTGGTTGACGTTTGTACATCGGGCTTGCAAGTGGTAAGGGCCTTGTCACGAGCTTCTGACAATTCATTAAAATCAATATCATTACCTTTTTTATCAGGGTGGTGGTCCAATGCAAAATGACGGAATTTGGACTTTACTTTGGAACAGGACGCTGTTTTCTTCAATTCGTTGACATCTTGGCGTATAGAAGAAGAAGATTTACCAGAAGAAAAAATTGTTGAACCAATTATCGCCGCTTTTGTTAACTTTCCTCCTTCAGTAGCTAAAAATTGATGATAAGTAGACATTTATGAAAAATAAAACCACCTTTTATATTACAATTATGAACCTGCCTATATAAATATTTATTTTAGTCATTTTTGAAATAAATGTCACCCATTCCGCATTTCATTCCATAAATTTTTTCGCTCGTTCACAGGTTGGCTACTTTTTGAAATATAGAATGAAAAATGAGAATATGTTAAGAATATTCTGAGATATTTTTTATAGATAACAATAATCCAACAAAATAAACAAAATGAACAGAATTGATATGGAAATACGAATTGCAGATAGATTCGAAAGTATGGCGAGCAAAGCTTTGTGTTTACAGCTTGAATATGTGGACCTTCCTCCTTTGACGTGTTTAGATTGTGACAAAATATCAAGTTTTGGCGGAAAAAATTCTTTTGTCGAGAATATTTTTGTACATAATGATATTTGCATGTGTAATTAAAAGTTAATTTTTATTGTTTAATACATAAAAAAGATTTGGAATAGTTGCCCAACTTATAAAAAAAATAGCAACTAGGATATAGGTGGACAATTGTGTTCTCGCGAGGATGACACGGACCCCCATGTCATTTTGGTGACCAGGTCTGTACGACTTTTGTGGCTGTTTCTTACCCTTGTGAGCAGAATTCCATCATTGGTATTGCAATTGGTTGAAACACTGCGCGCGCACGGAACAAAAAAAAGACAGTATAGTCATGGATGTTTGATTAGAAATGTCTCACTTTGTGACCAAAGTCAAAAAAACTGGCTGTTCTAAATGTCGATTCAGTAAGTTAGGTTGCAGTGGCCCACGATGCAAACGGGTTGTCCCATTGGTAGACAAGGGCAGTGTCAGAAAACGCAAGAATGCCACCCCAACACGTCACAGTCCCACCCAAAGACACGACGAAGTCAGTGATGATTTAGAACAGAAGAGTAACAGTAAAAAGAAAATGAACCCAGTGTTAAGATTTATAGACGACGAAGTCTCCGAATCGTCTGACGAGTCTCAATCTTCCGAGGATTCTCAAAATGACAGCTCGTCCGATTCCAACGAAGACGAATATGATTTGAATGACGGGTTTTTACAAGAGGAAGGGGTTGTGTGGAAACAAGTGGGAGGAGAATGGACCAAAGTCTCCAACGCAAAGGAAACGGAGAATCGATTCGATGACAACACCGATGAAATCTCCTTCGAACACGAGCGACAGAGAACAAAGCAAGCACTGGACGAACTCAGTACCGAACACAAAAAAAACAAGACATTAAAAAGAAAATTACGAGAACAATTAGCGATAGTCCAAAAATTGGAAAAAAGAGTCCGGGTCTGGAGAACACGGTATCAAGAACAGAATTCAAACAAGAAAAAAAAGGTCAAACAACCAAAGAGAAAGGTCAAACAACCAAAGAGATGACAGGCCATAAATATCATATAATGAACCTATGAGAGAATGTTCTTTCAAAAACAAAGTATAAATCACTCCATAATATAATTAAATATGAATGTCAACACTCAGCGTTTTTCTTTGTATGGCTTTTGCATGTTGGTCTCTGCCAGCCTGGTTGCTTTTTTAGCAATGTCAATGGACCATTTTGTAGGATACATTAATCAGATTCTCATTCCATGTCAACACGACTCGGTGTGGGAGAACGGCCGCTGCATTTGTGACAACACAAAGGGCATTTTTAGTGGCGAATATTGCGAATCGTGCCAGTGTGAACACCTGGGTCTTTGTCGCATGAGTGCCGAAGGTGCGGTCGACACCCGTTGGAGTTGTCGTTGCCCAAGTCATCAAAAATGGGTCGGAACTACCTGCAACAAATGTTATGCTTCACACAACACCTCTGACCAATGCAAAGGTCCTTGCATTGCAAATCATTACGGAGAAAATTGCAATACCCATTGTGTCCCTGACAGACCCACTGCCACGGATAGTCAGGTCTGTTCAGAAGTGCGAGCATCCGGTGGAAACTGCAACATTTGTAATGGGCACGGAACCTGCACTGGCGATGGCTTGTGTCAATGTGATGAGGGATATTTCACCTCCAGAACTGGTGAGCAATGCAGTCTGAGTTGTGAATCGTGTCCTTCGGAGCGTGGTGTCTGTACATCGGTCGGTGGACAGTTGCAATGCATTTGCAAAGGCAATTATTTTGGCCCCAATTGCGAACAATCTTGCCAGTCGTCGAACGAACTGGTTTGTTCTGGCCACGGCGTCTGCCAATTCAGTGGTCAACGCGGCTTGGAGTGTGTCTGCAATCCGATGTATATTGGCGACGATTGTTCCGCCAAATGTCCCGGCCGTGATGTCGTGTCCGAACCATGCAATGGTCACGGTGCTTGTGTCTTGGACAGTTCGAACTTGCCGAGATGTCAGTGTGCCACGCCTTGGGACACGTTTGATTGTGGTTGTGTGGACGAATACACGTGCAATGGCCACGGTACTTGTAATCCATTGTATGACGGCACGAACAACGTGTGTACTTGCCTATCGGTGGATGTCGACGAGACAGCCGCGACTGAAGAACGCAGATATGGTGGCCCAAATTGTGAAAGATGTCAAGAACATTGGTGGGGCAGTCGTTGTCATTTATTTTGTGACAGACATGCCTTTTCACAACCGTCCGAGACTGTCGGAAAAAAAGCAGGTTGCAATGGGCATGGTTCGTGTGTGATGAATCGGCGTGGTGATGAGGAGACGATTGAGTGTGAATGTCAGTCCAATTACGAATCCAAAAAGCAATGCTCGGAATGCAAAGAGATGTATTTTCCCAAAGTCTTTCAATTCGACGCCGACAATGTGCAACGACGATTGGCTCTTCCAAACACTGCCAACCATTGTTCGCGACCATGTTCCGGTGAAAATGAATGCCATTCCAAAGGCAAATGCAACCCCGACTACGACACGACGAATCACCTTTGCATTTGTGATGGAAATGGGAAAGATGGTTCGTTGAAGACATTGGACCCGGATGTCGGTTGTTCCGCCTGTCAACCGAATTGGTATCCCAAAGATTTGACGAATCCCAACACCAGATGTACAAATTATTGTGCCGACAGTGGCACTTTAGACACGTCTGAGAAAATCATCCGATTTGGCACCGATTTAGAGCTGCGCAACGACCGATTTGCAAAGGACATTTGCACGGCCGTCGAAGGCGGTTACAAAGTCAATCCAGTTTGCCATGTCTGTTCGGGGAATGGTCAGTGCAATCCGGACGGTGGCTGCAACTGCAATGAAGGCACAACCGGTACTTATTGTGAAATAGACTGTGGCAATGGCAATGAAGCCTGCTCGGGCCATGGTCGGTGTGTCCGTGACGAATTGGAGCTGTGGTTCTTTCCAGATACAAATAATTTCCGATGTGAGTGTTTGCCGTACGACCCTTACACTTCGGAGGCGCGATTGAATTTGGTCAAACAGGGCGTGTCTGTGGAAATGCCTCCGGCGCCAAACTATTATGGCAAGTATTGTGATTATCATTGTCCGACATATAATTCACAAGTTTGTGCTGGAAGAGGTTCGTGTGATACGGAAATCGCTTTGAATCGACAAGGTTCCGTACTGGAATGTACGTCCGATGCGCAGTGCAGAGCCGAGGAGGGGCTTTCCGATGCGTTTTGTGAGGTCTTGTCGACACCCTGGGACTCCATCGTGCCTCGATTCTTTTCTATCGGAGCCGAGTCGTTGGGCTATCAAACCTGCACCTCTAATTCGGGGACCTCCTGTGTGGATACGGTGTACAGTGTGGATTGGGGGGACTACTGTGTGCAAATGTTGAATGGGTGGTATCCGAATCAATTGAATACGGTCAACTGTGCCTTTGATAATGATTATCGTCTAAAAGTGGAAGATTTTTTTATGAATGAATACAAGGAGGGTCATACTTTTTGTGAACATGCATTGAAAGAATTGACGCCCATTGAGACAACCGAGTGTGGTCGTTTCTCCCATCCAAACAAACGCAAGTTTGAGAATGACAATGTTGTCTGTCAGAGTTTCACTCTTCAATCGTCGTGTCAAAAAGAAGCAGTCTGTCTCTATGACCAGACGATTGATTATATCAGCCAAGTCGATGCATCGTGTGCGGCCAGAAATGCTTTGAATTGTAATGGTTATTGCAGATTGGATTCCAATCAAGTCTGCAAGACCAACACATATTGTCGCGCGAAAAATTGTGCCGATGCCATTTCAGAGAAATCGTTGGAGTCCATGTGTTTGGAATATGAAAATGTCTGTCCACTTCTTTTGAAAAATCTGACAAAACAGTGCTCCATGGGATTGAATAATATTACGACTTCCTCCACTGCCTCCGATTTAAATGTGAGCAGTATGACTCTGTTCTTTGTTTGTTCAATGTTTGAAAACAGTCAGTCTCCAACAACCGTTAAGGAGAGTGTGCCGGGAGACATTGACCCGAACGGTCTTTTGACAATAATGGGAAGGACCGTCCCGGTGCAGGAATACAGAAATGCGTTCGTTCAAAGTCGTTCCTCCACCTCGTCGTGCAGTGAGGTCGACTTTAATGCTGGTTCTTTTTGTGACAAACATCGGTCATCGGTGTTGACCGATTCCAACTGGTACCAAAAAGAAACGCCCGGTTGGTTTTTGCCATGGCGATTGAAATGTGGTCCACACACTACTCTGTGGCCGTCGGAAACGTTAGCTCGAACACAAATGACCAGATTGGTGCAAAACGCATCGGTGCAATGCACTGTCAATCATGCCGGTGAGATGGCCGTCACTCCAAAGCAATGGTCGTTGCAATGCTTGGAAGAGGAACAATTACAATTGTATGCCATTGGTACGCGTTCGTTTCCTCTTCCACATGCAAATGCGGGATGCACGCTGAAGGAAAACGTCATGGACGCGAGGTGGGGTCAGACACAATGGTCGCCTCATGAAATCGAAAGCGTGTATCAAGAGACCTGTTTGAAAGCAGCCGAATCAAAGGTTATCCCAGTGGTGCCCCGCGTACCTGATTTTTGTGCAACCGTGAATCCTTGTGGCATGCACGAGTGCACGGTGTGTGCCGGTCTCAATTGTGATTATGTCGAGTGCAAACATCAAACAAAATTGCAACCAGTCTGTACGGACAGTGATGTGACTTGTGGGGGTGAAGGTCGTTGTTTGTCAATCGATACTAATAAAGGTACCTACAAATGTAAGTATGATGCAATGCCGCAATTTAACAATGCCGTCGCTCCAATCGTTCAACTGCATCAACGTTATCGTGAAATTAATTGGTTAAAACACTGCTCCGATGTGACGACGGTTCCTATGCCATTGAAAAGAAAAACGGCGTTGAATCAGAAATGGGCGGGGGGGTCGGAGGTGACTGCACTTGGCTCGGGTCACTATCTTTTCCAAAAGGCAAGCATCGAGAGGAAGGTGGCGGGAACAGTCCAAGTGAATGTGGATGTGGACACCTCGGAGAAGGGCGCGTTGATGAGTGTGAGATGCAATGGAGAGGAGCTCTCCATCATCGAAGCCGTTGGACCGATGCTCCTCTCCGTACCAATTGGCACCTGCACACTGGAGGCGTTTGGTAAGATTGTAGTCACTGCTGTTTTAGTTGACAATGTCGAGACTTTATCACCGGAATTGTTTGAGTTTGAGGAAGAGCTCGTTACCATTTATCCACTCTCATTGAAAGATTACATTGAATTTAACGAGGCCAATACCATCACACTGCACAAAAAGAACTCTTACGACATCAGTGCTGCGGATGATTCGGCCGGTGTTCAATGGGTCTTCGCAAAAGTAGGGAAGCCAGTACTCACCGGAGTTCGGGTGTCGGGATGGCTGTGGCTACCTTCGAACAAGGCGGAAGCTTCAATGAAACTGATGTCGTCCGAAAAAAAGTCGATTGTAGAGATGACCATTTCTACAGATGGTGCGAGTACGACCCTCACTCTCAATAATGGTGGTAGTTGCAGTCTCCCCGTCGCCGACAAATGGAATCGGTGGCATATGGAAAGCAAAATGGTCAATGAAACGATTCTAAAAAATGACACCACCCAACATCATATTGTTTGGCACGTCTCACTTTATTTGAAAGATAGCAGTTCGGGACAAGAATGTCGCGTACAAAATCATGTCAGTCATCTGAGCAATTCACGCCTCGTGCAAGTGCCAAATCGGGTCGCCTCCTCTTTTCACACCTTTACATCCGAGTCCGCCGATGATTGTCATCGACATTGTCTTTCGCACGAGCAATGTTTGCAGTGGTCATGGACGGAAGAAGACCGACATTGTTACATGTACAACAAAAGATGTCATGAAGACCATCAGTGCCGCCATGGGACACATACACTGCATTCTTCTCACAGTCATCCCATTCATTCTTTCGTGTTTGACACGGATTCTTTGGTACCAATCACGTGGGGACATCTGCACCGGGACCAAATCGTGGAGGAGCCACCGCTCACATTTTACGAGTCGTACACCGATATTATCAATGTCACCATTCCCAATTACGACTACCAGGCCTATGTCCCCGACACAAGCACCGTCTGCAATGACCTGGCCACCACTTTCCACAGTATGCCGGGCTACACCACCCACGTCTGCAACGGGCCAGCTTGCAGCAATGCTTATGATGAAAGAAATATGTCAATGTGTGCACAATTTGTGGAAAATCGATACCCAAGTGAAGTGTCGGAGTGCAGTGCTCTGAAAGAATTGAATTGGACGGCGTACTGCCATTACGAAAGTTCGTTTCATGCGACTTATGTGGATGAAAACAGGAATTATTTTCCCATACTTGGTACAACCTCGTCGGATGAGAATATCTCGACCATCTGTCAACAGTCCTCTCAATTCAAACGGACAACGGAACAGGTTTGCAGTGCCACTACAGACAAGTGGTTCAAACAGTGTCTGGGAAGATGGCAGTCCTATGAGGACTATTGTGATGAACCATGTCTCCGATATATCCAAGACGCGCTCTCGTCCGATGGAGCACAAAACAAAAGTATTTGTGAGAAACGCGACGAATATCTACAATTCAATATTTCTGGAAATGTGGAGCAAGACCAACATTGCTCCAAAAAGGTGGAAGATTTAATCATCACCGACTTCTGTCAACTTCAAAACACCTACCACGAGAAAGGTCAATTAGTTCTGCCCTCCTTGAAACCATCCTGCAGTCCAGATTGTACAGCCATGCTGACAGACGAATTGAACCGCACACAATGGAGAAACTGGTGCTACCAATTGTCCAGTGGGACAATTACAGGCACTTGTTCGAGGACATCGTGCCAGTGCGATACTGCCGAAAACATTGGTGTGGCCGGAGAGTTGTGTGAATTGACATGTCCTTCCGGTACCGAGAATGGACAAGAAATCGCGTGTTCGGGTAGAAATGGTCATTGTTTTGCCGCGGATTATAATCAAATCTCCGCCGATACTGTCGAACAGACGTTTCAAAAAGAATTCAGACCCGAAAACAATCAGACACTGCAACAAAGCATCAAAGACAATTACAAACCATTGTGGTTGGCCGGACCCAATCCCAGCGCGACTGGGATTTGCCAGTGTGCTTTGGGGAGTGGGGACAGTTGTTCCATTCCGTGTGATAATTGTAATAATGGTACGTATGGAATTGCAATGGCATCGCAGTATGGGATATGTGACGCTTACTACGGTCTTTGTCGTTCGTTGCCACCATTTATGAGATTGAATGTGAAGAAACAGACGGAGGTGGTGATGTCATTTAATTCAACCCAATTCGACGGTATGCAGTGGTCCAACCCAGGCGATTTTATGTATGAAGAGGATAGGGTCCTGTTGGATTCGGCCATCTTGGATGTCTATGATTACCAAGGGGTTTCTTATGGAATCGAGAGTCTGAATGAAGGTGACATGGGGTTCCAACAACAACAGGTGATTGTGGACATTCTGGATATTTTTCCTCGGTTATGTACACCCAATGGTGTTTGGTTAGAAGCGCCGGGATTTACATGGGAAGGCAGTACTAAATATCTTTCAAACGAGAACAAGATTCAGAACAGTGGACTGAGCATGGTTCAAGGCAATGTGTATGAGATATCCTCCTTTGTAATTGAATCGTGGGGACCATGCACACGAACAGACATGAACGAGGAATGGTTCATTTGTTTTGAAAATGGACGTCTGCATGCCATGACAACAGGAGGCCAAGCAATGGCACTGTTTTCGATGGGTCAAACGGATGCCGTGCCACTGTCAGGCATGTCGTTTGCGAAGGTGTCCGGCAATACTGTCTATGCATTTGGTGGCAGTAGCAGTTATTCGAGTTCTTCAGAAGCATTGTCAAACACACTGTATAAAATCACTTTGCGAAAACGCCGATGGGAAAATCGCTTTGTCGTGTTAGCTCATTGGGAAGTCGTCTCGACTTCTGGGTCAATGCCGGACAAAATGCAAGATGCGGCCATTGTGTACATGTACAATGAATTATATCTGTTGTCCACAGTGGGAACCGAACCATCCGTCTTTGTCTTGGCATTGACGTTGGATGGCTCTGCTGCGGAATGGACGCAATCGGGACCGATTCCAATCCAAGGGAATGTCACAACAATGGCGCCGGACAAGAGTCGCACCAAAGGGAATCGGGTGTATCTGTACATTGATGGTGTCGTTCTGCTTTTTGAAAAGGATTTGGGGTTCATCCCCGCCAATTCACCTCCACCCGAGTCATCCGTTCAGATGCAATCGCCTGGGTTTTTGAGCGAGGCGGAATTGAAGTGCATTTTTGAAATCAAAAACAATTCAAATGGCTACAGATTAGAATTTGGACAAAATACGTTGGTGAGTCATCGGAAGCAACCGCAACAGGTGTTTGTATACTTGGAGGAATGGTTGAATTTAAATATGAAGACATCGCGCACTATCTACAAACAATTTCTGCAATCCATTGAATGGCGAGTCACTGACGAAACAATAGCATCGGATGTCATCCAGGAAATACAACTTCCAAAAGCCATCGACATGGTCGAAAAAATATATATGCATCAAGGAAGATGGGAAATGGCGGCAATGTTGTTTCACACTTCAGAAATGTACAAGAGTCTCTCTCGAAATGACATGCGTCTTCTAAATCCATCCGTTGGAACCAGACCCACGGATTCGTTCCTCGACATTGTCAAAAAAAACGACGCGTCGTTACTGTTAGATACTGCTTCGTTCGTCTCCGCGTTACCCGCCAATAGTGACGGTCAAACCGTCATTAGTGTGAGTGTCGAGGGACCCAACTATTCAAAGGATGTCATCCTCGTGGGACATCGGCGTGAATTCACACAAGCAAACATTCAATATCCATATACGGAGGAGCTTCTATTTCAGAACGGCGTCATTGAAATAGTCGTCACCACCTGGACAGAGAATGCATTCGTATTGGAATTGCGGCGGCAGGGAGAGAGCAGAGCTGAAATCAAATGGGTCGAAACGGAACACATTCAAACGTTTCATCTGGTCATGCATGTGGAAGAATGGATGTACCACAGCGCCGAAAATCAAGACTTTACAGCCGCGGATATAGTACCCGGTTATTCGGACTGGCAAGCCTTGTTCAATCTGTTTGTGTCGGTGCATCCAGAAGCAACTGCGAGAATGAAAACGCAAACAAATCATTTTTTGCAGTATTACGGTTCGCACTGTTCGGCGACATCGGACCAGCAGTGTCCCGGGATGTTGACCAATACACACATGGCGTGCTCTGGACATGGTCGGTGCAATTCGGTCTGCAATTGTGAATGTGAATTGGCACCCTCCGTCTTGCAGAATAATGCCAATGCATATGTAGAACAGTCTCATTGGCAAAACTCGCCGTATCGGGGAGATGGTTGTCAAATCACATGTCCGGGATTTGATGGATATGATATTAACACCATTTGTTCTGGTAACCCTGTGAAATGTGGACGAGATGGTACGTGCGCATGCGACCCGGGCGAAACCGGCGATGCGTGTCAATTTCGTTGTCCTTCTGTGAAAATAGATGGCAAAGATGTGACGTGTTCGGGTAATGGTGGGTGTAGTACCAAATCGATTGAAATGAATTCGACTGTGTTTACAAGGGATGTCTATCAAAATAGGCTCTCTGCTACACATCGCAATAGTTACATCTCGGCTCTTTCGAAATATTACACTCCTTGTCAACACTTGAATTATTATCCAGTCAAAGGCGTGCTGTTAGATGTCGTGCCTTTCAAACATCCGAGTGGGTTGTTTCAAACATTTGTTCATTTTCAACAAGCAACCCTGTTCTGTGACAGTGTCAATGCTAATTATCAACCAGATTTGACCGATTATGAGACACATCTACTACCTCGTCACAAGTGTGTTGGAATTAAGATGATGGGAAGTCAGTATCAACCTATGGAATATCAAATCAATCAGCTCTACTATCAGCCAAGTGATACAAGCAATTTGGTTGAACTGTTTGCTTGTACCTTTTCAGATTGTGAACTGACTCGGCATGTCGACGATAAAAAAACAATGTCGAACGTGGATTTTTATTTAGACCCGCCGAAATTTGAATTTCATGGTCTGTACAAACATGGTTTTTCGTCGGGCACTATGCTTTTATCAGTGAATGCACAAAAAATTTCGTTGGTGGTGGAGTGGGATTTGAAACATCTGAAATTAGAGCTGGTGGAAGAATACACTCGCATCCGACATCCAGTGCTGCAAGTGAGTGGTACTTACCGCAGGTTTGTTCTGTTGGTCGATGGGCAGTCGGTCCGAGTCAAATTGTACAAAATGATGGAATACGACACCAGTGAGTCAGAGAGTTGGTTGACACCGACTTATGGTGAGAAATATAGGATAGCCGATGCCGTTCAAGTGGGGCACTCTTTCAATGTAGTGTCCGATGATACGGGGACAGATACGCCCATACTTCTGATGGGAGAAGCAGAGTACGCGTGTGATATACAAGAAGATTGTTCTGGAATCATCCAGTGGTCGGTGATGACAAGAGGAACGTTCTTTTCTTTGTACACGCTCAAAAATGTCGTGGGGTCGTCCATATTATATCCCATCAGTGAAGAAGTGGCAAAGCAAAATGAATTTACATTCTTGCATAAAATGTCGTTCTTTTATAAAGGTAAAAATGACGCCGAATTGACAGCAACCTGTTCGGTCGTCAAACCTCGGCAAGCAAGCTATCCAATGGTGAACTACACCACTACTTATAATGTGCCTGTCACTGATATCAATTTTACATCGGTGGTTGAACCGCAAACAAAAGCGGTCGAAATTGGAAATGGAATTTGGACAAATTGTTGGGAAAAGCAAGCAGTGGGAATCAATATTCAAGATTGTTATCAAACATGCCGCTCCAAACTGTGGTACGGATTTGCGTGGTCCAATGTCACCAAAGTATGTCTTTGTTATAGAATTGACAAAAACAATGTGAAGTTGAACAAGTATACCGACTCACTTCACTCCACGGATTCAAAGACACTCCATAATCCTTGTGATGCTTCAAATCCAAACACTCCTAAAACGGCATGGATTGACATACAATAAACATCTTTGTTACTGGAACAATGTCAAATAGTAATTAATAAATACATTGTATCTTTCACGACTCCTCACACCAGTATATATGTCATTGCCTGTCGAGACCAGATGCATAGAAAGTACTTTTCATCTCATTCTCGATTAGGATATTCTGAAAAGAACGCCTCTTTCTCTTCCTCGTTGTATTGAGACCGGTCTCTGTGGAGCTCCCGTGCACACTTGTGCAACAAACGACGAGACATGAGACAGGTGTGGGATGTTCTCGATGGACATCCCTTTAGCAACTTGGACATTGTTTTGCAATTTCGTGTATTTAAATCCAATGACATCTTAGTCTATGAACAGATTCTTTATGTACGGTGCTCGACTGCACAGTGAAGGCAGTTATAAAAGCTACGAGAAGAGGATGACAATGAAAAATGTTGAGTGTCCATCTTCTCCAAAAAATTCTCACATTGTACAAATCAAATGTTTAACAGTATATACGTGTAACCATTGGTAACAAATGTCTAAAGACCGAGCCAAATTCAATCAACTGGTTGTGAAGATTGTCGAAGATACAAATCTATTGCTCAATGTTTCCCAAAAAATGTCGTCGGAATGTCAAGGTCACCAAGGAATGAAGGACACATCGGACGATTCATCGGACGATTCAGCGGACGATGATGTTGTCAACTACAACGGGAAAAAGTATCATTATCATCCTCCAGAACTTGAGGAGAGGGTCCAACTATTATGGGATTGGGATGATGGTAATACCCACTGGTCAGTGGGTACAATCATATCTATCGGGGGCACTGCCAAGAAAAAAAAATACACCATTAAGTACGAGAGTGGAGAGGTGCGTGAAGACTATTTAAGAATAAAAGATTTCCCTGCAAAGTGGCGTTTTGTAGACAATTAGAATTGGACCGAATATTTGATTTCACGTCAAAAAAAAGAAAGAAGATGATTTTATTTTACTTGATAATTTTGTTTTCTATATCTTGCTGTTGTTCAGTGTGTACTAATTCTGTATATTTCAGGTTTGAATCTTTGAGACAACAGTCATCTTTTTTTTCCGGACATCCATGAACACGAACAAAGCGAATGCATAAGACGAGCCATGCAAATATCATGACGGCATTTAACCAGACCAGTGTAGTTGTGGAGTGAATGACAGCAACAAATTGAACAGACCACAGGAGAGTCACTATCATTGTTCCCAATACTAACAAAAACATGACGAGTACGACGTGACATCTTTTATACTTGGATGTGAGTCCACTTCTCAAACCGCAGTCAGAAACCCGGGGGTGGGTCTTTGGCACAGGAACTACTTTCTTCACCAGTCACTTTCAGATTGGTGTAGTACCAGTCATTCCCTTCGTATCCACATGGATTTCGTAGTTCACTCCGGACACGGTCAAACCCACGTTCTTTCATCACATTTTGAAACGTGCTTTTGTTAAAACGGTGTTTGTTGTCTAAATTCGCACTGAATTTCTCATAACTGTCCCAGACTTTTGCACACTTTTCATGATATTTGGGACGTGTTTTGCGGGGACGTGTTTTGCAGCCCCATAATTGTTTTGTATTGTCATATACTAAACCAATCTTCTCTTTCCATCTTGAAAAGTGTGTTTTGGCGGGTTCAACATCTATTTTGTCCTTGGACAAACGTTTGGACAATTTTTGGCCATTTCTTGAAAAATCTTCACTGTTCCTACAATTACGGCGGGGACGGGGACAGTCTTCGTCAATGTACGCAATGTCGACAAAACCAACTCCGTTGCCCTGTGGACGTGGGATATATAAAGATTCTGGTGTGTGGCCTAATGCTGCCATGGCAGCCATGAACTGCATCCGTTTCATTGGAACTGTCCCTGTTTTTTCACAATAATTGTTGTATGAGTTGTACCATTTGGGTTTTTAAAGCTTGAGCACTCTACTTCTCTTCCAGCGATGCTTGTCATTTTCACATGTTTCCCTGCCAACGGCCTGCCATCTTTCTTAGGCCAGGATTTGAACCTGTATACCATTTTTGACAGCTCTAATGTAGCATAAAAGTCAAAAGAAAAATCGCCGACCAACAACGTAATGTGTCTATAAGTATGATTTCGCTTCCAATAAACTTGGTCATCTTTAACCAATAAGTCAAATTCGACTCCGTCAATCTCAAACTTAATTATTTCTCCGTTTCCGATAGGTGCCCGCGCTTGAATCGCAGCTCTAATTCCTACTGCTGCCTTCCAGATATTTGTCGGTGCGCTAACTTTGTCTAATATAATAGTGCCATCTGAAAAAAATGCAAAACCGCTGTTTTGTTCAAATGTCCCGTTCCGTTTATCAAAGTATATTGCTGGCCATTGTTCACCGTTATCACTTGGTCCGATTACAATCCAATATTTCTGGAATTTCTTAAATTCCCCGAACACCGGTCGTGTATATAACGGGTAATTTTGTCGAAAATATTTATTCTTTACGGCAAATTTCGTGTTGTTGGAATCTTGAAAAACTGACATTTTTACTTGGTTGTCTCCTTTTATAGTGATGTTGTACGACGCGGATGATGTAGAAGAATTCTGTAAATAAATTTGCAGTTATTCTATCTTTTAATAGTCTATAGATGGTTGTTAGTAAAATTGTACCCCCTATAAGTATTTACTATTTTATAAAGTATAAAACAAAAGGATTTTTTTAATTAATATGAACTGTAAACACTGTAATGTTCCCATGAGCTACTATATTTCAGCCGAACACTCAAAAAGACAAAGCTGTCGAAATTCCATTAGTGGTTATCATCGATTTGAATCATTTGGTTGCTTGGCAATGCTCAAATCTTTCTCTTCTTCCTCGTCCTCCTCTTCTAATTCCAATGTCGTCGTCACTTTACATGTGTCCGGACCGAAACAATCGACCAAGACCCCTGTTTATATTATGTCGATTCAATGGCACGAGGTCCGATTCGAATCTCACCACGGTTGGTCACGCGTCGCTGCTTATCCAATGCTTACCGGTGGGAAGCTTTTGTGGTCAAAGGTCCAGAAATGAAAGTAGTACCACTGATGCCAAGTCCCAAACTCCCCATTTCCAACTACTGTACACCGACGGCCAAGCGAGAAAAGTTCGTCCCCTCTGTAGAATTTCTGACGGCCTGGAAGTCTGTTTTTTTTCTGATTGGGTTGGGTGATGTCGGTCTCGACCAGCGAGGAACTACTTTCTATTCTAAAAAAAAAACAATCTATTCCAAACAAATTCGAAAGTAGAAATCAACAACACAACAAAGAATACAAATATCAAACCCTCCTCACCCAATGTCTTTAAAATCAATCAAAACGTGGCATAACTGTGCTAAACCCGCCTCCACCATGGTTCTAAACACGATGAGCTCGTTCGAATGTAGTTCCTGTGCCAAAAGTTGCACTCCAGAAAAATCTGAGAAAAATGCGATTCTTTGTATGGCAAACGGAACGGTGACGTTTTTTTGCGTTTCATGCTGGGACGAAGAAGACTGGGAATGTCACCATTGTGGCTCGGTTCCAGACGATAGTCATGTGATTGGCTGCGAATTATGTGGACAGTGGTTTCACCAAGACTGCCAGTATCATATTGATTCTGGCGATGGTTTCCATTGCGACGATTGCACGACTTCAAACGTCTCGTCTTTAAAAGAAACCATTTTTGATACAAAGGCCGCGCTTGAATTGTCAACAAAACGTACAAAGGAATTGATGAACAAATGTGATGCATTTGACAAGGCTAAAGTGAGTCGAGTGAATGAATTTGGCCAGAAAATGGCCAATGCAAAGAAAGTTCATTTGTCGGTGACGAATGAATTGAAACAGGAAATCGAAAAAGTGCGCAGTTCTCATGGTGAACTGCGCACTTCCAAGAATTTGTACAAAAATGAAATGAAACAATGTCTGAAAGAAAAGCAGAAATTAATCGGTGAGAAAAGAAAATTGAGCAGTGAGATTCAATTTTTGAGCGAGGACATTCGTCAAAAGATAGTCGAGAATGATTCCTTGAAGTCCCGGGCAAAGAGTCAACAAACACAGACCCATGATTATTTACGCATGGTTGAAACAATGAACCAGTTTGTGAAGCGCCAGAAAATGGAGTGGTCCTATTCACCACCAGTCCGTTTGCACCCAAACGATGAAAAATTATGGAAGGCATATCAATGCAAAGTTCGAAAGGTGAATGGACAAGATGTCTTTGGTGCGGATAAAATAGCTCGTTCCAATAGCATTGAACCACTTCTTGTACATTCGCTCAAAGAAATGTTACAAATCGCCTCCAAAATACACGCCAATAAAAATTAAGAATGTTCGGGCAACATCCGAATGTTCGGGCAACATCACGCCGGTTCCTTTTTTTCCGTTTCACACTTCAAGCACCATTCCAACCAAAAATCGATGTAACACATATCCTAAAAATATTGTCTTTGTTCACATTCTTTAATCATATTTGTATCTAAATGTATTCTTCATTCCAACAAAGACCAAAAAAATGAGCACCCCCTGTGAAATGAGCACCCCCGGCGATTTGATAATTTTCAAGATAGCAGACTCGGAATTTTACGGCGAGGTAGTTGGAATAGCAGAGGATGGCAAGGTGGAGGTCTCTCGCTTAAAAAAAACCACCAAACAAGATGGCCGCATCTGGGAATTTGTGGAAGACGACCAATGGTCTGCAATTGACAACAAATTCATTACCAAGCATGTCCCTATCCCGCCTGGTTCGAATGGCAACATTGTTGCAAAGGCTTGGAAATCGATAGGCTTTCTCCCGGGCGGCGATGGCATGACTTTTTGTCGCGTTGAAGACGAGGATGGCACCACTATGCCGGTCATCGAATATGAAATCGATTCCGAAGACGAAGATGGCGCACCATCCTCCAATCCATCCATGCACGGTTACGAGTCCGATGATTTTGTCGTCCCCGACGACGAAGGGGAAGTCTTTGAATTTGCGGACACTTCTGTTTTAGAGGGAGAGGAGGCGGAATGGGTTGAAGAAACTCACCGAGCTGTCCGTGAATTTGAGAACTGGTCTCCAACCGACAAACAGGGCCAGAGCATTAAGAACTACATTGACCAATTGGATAGAAAAGCTTCGATTCAAACCGACAATCAACGATGTGCAAAAGGAAAGGCATCGCTTTCAACGTCGAAGCCCCCACTCCAACGCAAACGCCGAAGAGATGAGTAAAATCGTATCTAAGTTCTTTGTTACGATAGTCGAGAATGAAGAATGTATTTTGAATAATGAATAATGATTGATTATCGATATTTTTCTACAGTTCTACTTCTCAATTGACTGGTTGGACTTGGACGACATTCCATGAAATCGATAAAAAAGAAGAGCACCGACGTCCACAGCAAATGATTCGACACGCTGCATTGTTTTTGGAGAGCATTCAACCATAAAAACTTCTCATTTCAGCATAACCCATCGGACTGCCATCGAGTGGACTGACAAACATTTGTTTCACCGCCTCCTTCTCCCCCTTTTCTGCCCAAATCTTCATTATTGTACGGTTGTGGTCCTCCATTTCCTCCTCCCCCGACTCGCTCACACCGACGACCATGGCCTCGACTCCCTCTCTGTGTTGAACTCTTGTCGTTTTTTCACCCGACATGTCACCCGACACCGTTGCTGTCTGTTGGACCGTTGCTGTCTGTGGAACCGGTGAGATTGTGGTACACGGATTCATTTTCCAGTAGTAGTCTTTGCACTCTCAACTCTTCAATACACATGGGCCGCGCATATGTTGTGAAGAACACCCGACATATACAGCTCATAAGTGACGAACCCATTTCATCCGAGACTTGAACAACACATTCTCGTCGAGATGCGTTTTCGCAAAGCTCCCCCCAAAAAGAATTTCGTTGTCAGCATCGTCGATGACAACACCCTTCACGTCAAGACAAATAAGATGGCAAACACCGATTTAAATTTTATCAAAAAACAATGCGGCATCACCGACAAGCGCAAATCGTTCACTCTCCCCAAGAACTGTTTCCAAACACTCGCATGCTTTGAGAACAAATACACTTTCGAGCACATTCCCAGTCACGTCCAACGACTTTCTCAGAAAAGCCACCCCCCCACCTTTGACCACACTTCAATCCCCTCCAAACTCTGGGACTCTCTCTTTCCATATCAAAAGACCGGTGTCGAATGGGCAATCAACAACTACGGTGCCCGATGTCTCCTGGCCGACGACATGGGACTGGGCAAGACTCGACAAGCCCTTGCTTTCATTGGTCATTATCTCCCCATGACCACACTTGTCGTCTGCCCCTCCTACTTACGTTTTCACTGGCAACATGCTTTAAAGGAATGGTTGGACTGCGACTCCCAATTGGTCAAAAGAGGCAAAGAAAGCCTGACCGACGACATTTGCATCGTCTCCTACGACATGCTCCACGCACTGAACATCGACCCGGGCCTTTTCGAAATGATTATCTGCGACGAATCTCACTATGTCAAATCTCGCAAAACGAAAAGAACGAAAGCCCTGACTCCATTGGTTCGCTCCGCCCAAAAGGTCTTGTTAATGACCGGGACCCCTGCTCTCAGCCGACCAATCGAACTCTTTTCACAACTGTTCATGTTGCGTCCCATTTACATCAAAAATTACAGCTCCTATGCCAAGCGCTACTGCAATGGCAAAAGCACACCATTTGGCTACGATGACCGTGGTTCTTCCAATGGACCCGAACTGAATTGGGTTTTAAAGCGAGGATTCATGGTGCGTCGTTTGAAAAGAGACGTACTGACACAACTTCCACCAAAGAGTCGCCACACCGTGTGGTTGGAGCTGACACAACGCGAATTGGTGGACGTCAATGCCGATTTTAAAATTTGGCGTGAATTAAACAAAACTATTTATACGTTGCCTTCTGGTTCGGAAGAGCAGCGATTATTAATTTTTGAAAGGAAAAAAATCATTTCTCAACTGTTTCGAAAAACTGCCATTGCTAAATGCCAAGCCATCACCAAATGGGTCATGGGTGCTCTCTCCGAAGGCCGTTCGTTCATCTTTTTTGGTTATCACCGGGTTGTGTTGGATGCGGTGCAAGAAGCAGTGTCCAACGCGGATATCCCTTTTATGCGCATCGATGGTTCGACCCCTTCGCACGTTCGGCAACAAAATGTGGAGAATTTCCAAAAGGATTCGACCATGCGTATCGCCATCCTCTCGTTGATGGCGGCGGGCACCGGTGTCACACTGACTCGGGTCTCGGAGTGTGTGTTTGGTGAATTGTACTGGGTGCCCGGTGTGATGATTCAAGCCGAGGACCGTGTGCATCGCATCTCTCAAGAAAGTAGAGTGGACATCAAATACCTGTTAGGAACGGACACCATCGACACATATGTGCATCCGTCACTTTGCAAAAAATTATCAACTTTGGATGGCGTGGTTGATG
>JGI20154J14316_10000393_pt1 | contig 39282 bp, 31 predicted proteins | sample COG_04_FD_14316 | JGI IMG/M metagenome (IMG submission 14316)
AAAATTCCCCCCCCCCTACTCAAATATAAATATCCAAAATATATGGTGGAGGATATACATATTTATGATCTAATATATACATATTAATATAAATTTAGTTGGTCTATATTTAATCTTAATATGTCTATTATATTTAATATCTAAAAAATATCTAAAATATATCTAAAAAATATCTAAAATATATCCTAAATATATTTAAATATATATATATAAATATGTATATATATGGTAAATTATCATTGTCCTAGATGTGGATATAAAACATTAATTAAAACTAAATATATGTGTCATTTAAGACGTAAATATATATGTAATAATAATAATACAGATGATACATTAAATGAAGAATATAAAATATATAACATAATTGATAAAATTAAAATTTGTGAAAATACCCAAAAAATACCCGTAAATTGTGATGAATATACCCATAAAACACTCATAAAATACCCAAAAAATAATAATGAAATAATTAATAATGATTCAGATGAAGATAATATAAATAAATGTGAATATTGTAAAAAAGTATTAAGTAGTTATAAAAATTTATGGAGACATTTAAAAACATGTAAAGAAAAGGAAAAAGATGATAATAATAAAAATATGATAGAATTAGTAAAATTATTAAATGAACAATTAAAGGAACAAAAGGAACAAATGAAAGAAGAAAAAGAACATATGAAAGAAGAAAAAGAACAAATGAAAGAAGAACGACAAATATTAAATAATCAAATTAAAGAACAAAATAGTCAAATAAAGGAATTAATTAAGAAAGCAGGAATAACAAATAGTAATATAAATATTCAACAAAATATTAAATTATTATCATACGGGAATACAGATATGAGTCACTTAACAGATAAAGATTATATGAAATGCCTGAATCATTCTAATTTTTGTGTACCTTATTTAATAGAACAAATTCATTTTGATCCACAGAAACCAGAAAATCATAATATCTATATTTCGAATATTAAAAATAATTATGTGATGCTGTATAATGGAAAAAAATGGATACTAAAAGATAGGGATGAAGCAATAACTAATTTAATAGATGACAAAGATGTTATTCTAGAACAAAAACTAGAGGAATGGATAGAAAAAGGTAATGAGTATCCGAAAATTATGAATAAATTTAAAAGATATATCGATAAAAAAGACAATAATAAAGTATTAAATAAAATTAAAGATGAAATTAAATTAGTTTTATTTAATAATAGAGGAATGATCGATAAGAAACAAATTATATAGAAAATATATATTATAAATTTTATATATCATAAATTTATTATAATATTTATATAAATATTATAATGTGTGGCATAATAGCTTTATTATCATTATCTAATAATAATGTAATTGATATTTTATTAGCAGGTTTAAAACAACTACAAAATAGAGGATACGATTCTGCGGGAGTATGTACTATGAATAAAGAATTTAGTATGTTAAAGTATGCGTCTACATCTAAACTAGATTCTATAAAGCAGTTAGAAAATGAAAAATTAAATATATTAAATTCAAATATTGGGATAGCTCATACAAGATGGGCAACACATGGTGCTAAAACCAATGAGAATTCTCATCCGCATATTAGTTATGATAACAAAATATCATTAGTTCATAATGGTATTATTGAAAATTATTCAGAACTTAAGATAATGTTACAAAACGAAGGGATCGAATTTAAATCACACACAGATACGGAAGTTATTGTAAATTTATTAGCATTTAATAATAAAGATTCCGATAATTTTGTAGATACTATAAAAAAGACATTAAAAATGATGTCAGGTACATGGGGTCTTGCTATAATGGATTTAGATAATCCTGATAAATTATTTTGTGTCAGGCACGGCAGTCCATTATTAGTGGGCCAAATGGATGATATGGTAATAGTTTCTTCTGAACAAAGTGGGTTTCATGGATTAGTAAATAATTACTTTATATTAGATAGCAATGATATATGTATAATAACAAAAAATGATAATAAAATACATATAGATACTAATAAAAAATATGATTTATATGATACATTAAGTACAAATTTTGACTTATCACCTACGCCTTATCCTTATTGGACAATTAAGGAAATTAATGAACAATTTGATGCATCATTAAGAGCAATAAGTTTAGGCGGGCGTTTATTAGAGGATGATAAAGTAAATTTAGGTGGGTTAGAAGAAAATAAAGAGGTATTAACACGTATAGATAATTTAATTTTTTTAGCATGTGGCACATCATATCATGCTGCATTGTATGGCATCCATTATTTTAAAGATTTATGTAATTTCAATACAATTCAGATAGTAGATGGAGCAGAATTTACAGAAAAGGATATACCTAAATTTGGTAATACTGCTTTAGTTATGTTATCACAATCTGGGGAAACAAAAGATTTACATAGATGTATAGATATTGGGAAAGACAACGATTTATTTATAATAGGTGTTATAAATGTAGTTGATTCAATGATAGCAAGAGAATCAAATTGTGGTTGTTATTTAAATGCAGGACGTGAAGTTGGAGTTGCATCCACTAAATCATTTACCAATCAAGTAATCTTATTAAGTATGATGGCTGTATGGTTTAGCCAAATACATGATAAGAATAGTAATAAAAGAAGAAATTATATTGAATGTTTAAGAAAATTACCATATGATATAAAAAAGACAATAGAAAGTAGTAATGAAAATAAAGATATGATGGTTGACTTATTAAATAAACCTAGTTTATTTGTTTTAGGTAAAGGTAAAGGCGAGGCAATCGCAAGAGAAGGTGCTCTAAAAATTAAAGAGATAACTTATATACATGCAGAAGGATATTCTGGAAGTGCATTAAAACATGGACCTTTTGCATTATTAGATGAGAATTTGCCTGTTATTTTGATAGCTCCATTAAATGAACATTATGCAAAAATGAATAATGCATATGAAGAAATCAAGTCGAGATATGCTCCAATCTTATTTATTACAGATGATGATAAGTGTTCGTATGAAAATAAAGTGATTGTTCCAAATAATAAAATATTTTGTGATTTATTATCAGTAATTCCTTTACAAATTGCAGCATATTATCTATCAATTGAAAGAGGATTAAATCCAGATTTACCAAAAAATTTAGCAAAATGTGTAACTGTTGAATAAAAAAAATAATTGTATATGTATATGATTAGATACTGGACATTATGGAATTATACTTGGTATCTTGGGGCAGAACTTGAATTATTACCATTTAATGGTGCGTTAAGAACGTCAATAATAAATACGAGTATTATCGGTGGATTTATGACATATATATATCCAAGAAAAGTAGTATGGAAAACAAAACATAAAAGATATGAATTACCATACTATCAAATAATAATATTAGATGGCATATTTCATCAATTACCTTTAATACGTTTATTATATTGTAATTATAGTGCTGGAACATGCGGTTTATACACAATCGCTCCTGCACTATGCTGGGTTATTACAAACACATATAATGAAATTGATTTAGATAAAATATATGGTATAAAAATGACATATTTATATTTAGGATCAGCGATTTTAACATCAATTTTTGGCATTGTACAACATCAATATATGTTGAAAAAGTAATTATTTAAATATAAATTGTATTTTATTAAAGAATGTATATACATTTAACCGATAAAGTTAAAATTAAAAATCCATTAGATAATTCAGATATATTCTCATATGAGGGACCAATGGTAGATATAGATTTATTACAGCAAAAAACAAATTATATAAAAATACAAGATATTTTGGCAGAATATGATATGCAATTAAGTTATATTTGGTTTGCAAAATTTAGTAGATATGATTCGTCTACATATCATTTTGTTGCTAGAACTGAAGATTGTAATGTATTTTGGAGAAAGTATGAGGGGAAATCATCTGGTTCAGGGGGGAATTATATTTATGTTAATGGTATTAAATATAAATTAACAGATATTTTAAGTATGTCAAAAGAGAATCGTGATGAAATATTTATCAACTAATTATAATATTTTAAATTTTTATCTATAAATTTAAATTGTAAGTATTAGTAATGATTATATTAATACCATTAGGTGGTTTAGGTACGCGTTTTAGTAATTCTGGTTATAATTTACCAAAACCATTAGTTAATGTTATGGGAAAACCTATAATTTTTTGGTTACTTGATAGTCTAAATATAAGTGATAATACTATTATTTATATTCCATATAATCAGGAATTATATAAGTATAGATTTGAAGAACAATTAAAAAAGAGGTATCCGAAATTTAATTTCAAGTTTATGATACTAAAAGAAAATACCAGAGGTGCAGCAGAAACGATACATATTGCATTAAATGATTTAAATCAAGACGATGATTCAATATTATGTTTAGATGGTGATAATTTTTATACAATAGATGTAATAAATTTATGGAATAATAAAAATAGTGTAATTGTATTCGATGATACTTCAAGTGAAACGGTATATTCTTATGTAAAATTAAATAATGATTCAGCTATTTCAGAGATAAAAGAAAAGGAAAAAATTTCTAATTTTGCATGCACAGGTGCATATGGATTTAGTTCATGGAAAACATTAAATAAATATTGTAAAAAAACAATAGATAATAATATTAGACAAAAGAACGAATTTTATACATCAACTGTAATTCAGGAGATGTTAAAGGATGATATAAATTTTAATATAAATTTAATAGATGATAATAAATATATATGTTTAGGAACACCGTTGCATGTAAGATTATTTTGTAATAATTTTCCTAGAATTAATGCGTTAAATAATAATCAGATGTTACCTTCGCAGAGATATTGTTTTGATTTAGATAATACGTTAGTAAGTTTTCCAAAGGTATCAGGAGATTATACAACAGTAGAGCCGATACAAAATAACATTAATACATTAAAATATTTAAAAAGGTTGGGACATGTGATTATTATTTATACTGCTCGACGTATGACGACGCATAAGAGTAATGTGGGAAAAATTCTAGCAGATATTGGAAAAATTACTTTTGATACTTTAGAAAAGTTTGATATACCATATGATGAAATTTATTTTGGAAAACCACAAGCAGATTTTTATATAGACGATTTAGCTATTTCTAGTTATGCAGATCTAGAGAAAGAACTAGGGTATTATCAGTCTGCGATTGAACCACGTGACTTTAATTCATTAACTTCAACAAGTTTACAAATATTTAGAAAATCATCAGACGATTTATCGGGCGAAATATATTATTATAATAATATACCAAATGAAATTAAAGATATATTTCCTATTTTAGTTAATTCAGATCCAAATAATAAGTGGTATGATATGGAAAAAATAAATGGGATACCTATTAGTAAACTGTATTTATCAGAAGAATTAACAACCGAACAATTAGGTCATATAATGGGATCAATTAATCGTATTCATAATAGTAAAAGTGTAATAAATCAAAATATTAATATATATTCAAATTATGCAGAGAAGTTAAAAAGAAGATATGCAAATTATGATTATTCAAAATTTGACATTGGCTTTAGCGCTTTAGCCAATAGTAATAATATTTATAATTTATTGTTAGAACAATTAACTGATTATGAGACTAAAAATAGAGGAATAAAAAAAGTAATACATGGAGATCCAGTCTTTACAAATATATTAATTAATCAATTTGGTAAAATAAAATTATTAGACATGAGAGGTAAACAAGGTGACGAATTAACAATATATGGAGATTGGTTATATGATTGGGCGAAATTATATCAATCATTAATAGGATATGATGAAATTTTAGAGGATAAGATAATAAATTTAAGTTATAAAAATAAATTAATTGAATATTTTAAAAATAAATTCATTTCTGAAAATTCAGAAGATGATTTCAATAATTTAAAATTAATAACTAATTCGTTATTATTTACATTAATACCATTACATGATAATGAAAAATGTGAAAGATATTTTAATTTAATTAAACTAAATTAAAAGTGGTATTTATAATTTCCTAGATCTAAAACAGATAAATAAAATTTTATTTATCTGTTTTCTCTGTTTTCTCTGTTTTCTCTGTTTTCTCTCATCCAGTTTATATCAATTTGCAATCAATTTTACTGGTGATAAGACGATGCATCATACACTTGATATTCCAGCGCCTGATCTTCGATGGCTTCTCCTAGTAATATGACAGCTTTTTTATGCGCAGCATCATCTACGAATTTGGCCAGGAGTACATTAATAGTGGGAAGTATCTGCGAATTGAGAACATATTTCTTAGTATATTCTGCAAGATACTTTGCGAACATATCAAGGGCGGGGATGAGCCCATCTTCGCAGCTGTTATCGTCCGCAAGATACTGTTCGTGTAGGGTATGGATGTCAGAGGACGATAGTTTAAAACGTGGATCATCACTTGACAGACCTTTCTTCGACTCTGTAATCAAGCGTTCGATTTCATTAGAGTAAATCTTGAACAAATCTCGAGTAGTTGGTAGTTCGGGCATCTTTGAGTAGAATAACTAACTAATGATCGATTACGAATAATTGATCACTAATATTAAATATTAATATGATTTATTGAACATTTTTTTTTCAATTTTTTTTAAAGTGTGGTCTAGATTTAGAGTCGCAAATGATAGTCAGGCCTGTATATAATTATTGTAATTTGAGAATATATTGATTTATAAATAACTTAAATAAATATGTAGTATAATATATAAATGAGCACAATAGACGATAAATTGCAGGAAATGTTAGATAATGCTGATTATGATTGTGCATTATTAAATGTAGATTTAGATAGGGATATACAAAATAAATTATTAGATTATCAGGTATTACATGTGCAGAATTTAGTAGGTTCTATTGAGAAAAATAATATAGCAATAGATACCTCAGATACCGGTTGTGGAAAAACATATTGTGCATTAGCCGTGTGTAAACATTTGAATTTATCACCTATAATAATATGTCCTAAAAGTATAATATCAAATTGGAAAAATATAGCGAAAATATTTGATGTAAAGCCTGTATTTGCATGTAATTATGAAACATTAAGAAGAGGTAAATATTATACGGATGAGGAATTATCAAATAGAGTTGCGTGTCCTTATTTGAAATTTAATAAGAGAGAAAAGAAATTTACTTGGTATAAACTGAAAGCAAATAATATTATAATTTTTGATGAAGTTCATTTTTGTAAGAAGAAAACAACACTAAATGGTAAATTGTTAATTTCATCATTGCCGTATAAAAAATTATTATTATCTGCAACGCTAATAGATAGCATATCATCATTTGAGATATTTACATATGTATTAGGATGGTGTAATAATATAAAAAAAACAAAGAAATATCTATTAGCAGAAACGCATAATTTAAAATCATTTGATTATGTAAGTAGTAAATTATATCCAAAATATGCATCTCGTATAAGTATTAAAGAGCTGGGTGATAAATTTCCACAGAATAATATTATAATAGATAGTTATAATGATGGTAATTTTAAATTAATAGATGAAGAATATAATAATATTAAAGAATATTATAAAAAGTTAGATGATAAACAAGAGAAATTAAATAAATCAAATTTATTAGTAGACATTTCATTTAGTAGACAAAAAATCGAATTGTACAAGATCGAAATAATTATAGATCTAACATATCAGTATATTCAAAATAATTATTCAATAGTAATTTTTGTAAATTTTCATAATACATTAGAGATGTTATCAAATTTATTAGATACAAAATGTGTAATACATGGTAAACAAACATTTGAAGAAAGGAAGGATAATATTAGAAGATTTCAAAAAAATCAAGATAAAATAATTATTTGTAATATATGTGCAGGCGGTCAATCAATTAATTTAAATGATATACACGGAGATCATCCAAGAATATCACTTATTGTGCCATCATATTCATCAACACAATTAGTACAAGCGTTAGGTAGAATTCATAGAGCAGGGAGTAAAACACCTGCTACACATAGAATAATATTTTGTTCAAATACAGTCGAAGAACATATAGCTAAAAAGTTAAAAGAGAAGGTAAATAATTTAGCAAGTTTAAATGATAATGATTTAGGTATATTTTAGTGTATAATAAATTAAGATATAATTTTTCTTTTTAGTGTATTTACTTTTGGTAGATTAAAATTATTAGAATTATATTTACTACCTAATGGAAGTGAGCAATTATTATTTAGAAGATAATTTATGCATTCAATGTGATCATTACTTTCTGCATAATAGAATGTTCCTCCCGAGCTTATTTGACATCCATTTTTATGAGCATATTTTAAACATTCTAAATTATTATATTTTGCTGCCATTGAACATGTATTTTCATTCCATGGACATTTATTTATGTCAGCATATTTTAAACATTTTAAATTACCATATTTTGCTGCTTCCGAACAAGTATATTCATTCCATGGACATTTATTTTTATGAGCATATCTCAAACATCGTAAATGTTCATTTCTTGCTGCTTTTGAACAAGTATATTCATCCCAAGGACATCCATTTTCATGAGCATATTTTAAACATTTTAAATCTCCTTTTTTTGCTGCTTCTGAACATGTTGATTTATCCCAAGGACATCCATTTTCATGAGCATATTTTAAACATTCTAAATCTCCTTTTTTTGCTGCTTCTGAACATATTGATTTATCCCAAGGGCATCCATTTTCGTGAGCATATTTTAAACATTCTAAATGACTATTCATTACTGCTTTCAAACATGTATTTGCATCCCAAGGACATCCATTTTCGTGAGCATATTTTAAACATTCTAAATGACCGTGTTTAGCAAGATCCGCACTTGTATATTTATTCCATGGGCATTTATTTTCATGTAGAAATTTGAAAATATTTAAATTACCATCAGTTGTAGCATGCATATATGTAAATTCATCCCATATATATCCATTAGAATGCATATATTTTAAAAGATTTATATATTCTCCATGTATTGCATATTTAATTATATATTCAGAATAATCATCAGAATCATCAGAATCATCAGAATCATCAGAATCATCAGAATATTCAGAATAATTCTTATAAATTGCTTGTATTAAATCAATTTCGTCCATTACAATCATATCATTAAAAGTTTCATATATATTATCATAATTTAAATCTTTATTATTTTCCACAAATTTATATATATCATTTGGGATATCATTCACTGACCAGTATCGTAACACATATAGAAGATGTGTTAAATCATCTAATGAATTTACTTCAGTTGTTTCTTTATAAAATTTTTTGGGAATATCTATATTTTGATTTTTGTTAGATAAAATTATATTATATAATTCAGAATTAATTAAATATTTAGGTATATCATCAATATTTAAGTGTAGACTCTCCATTTTAAATTATTATTTGGATTATATTGTATATATTGTATATTTCATATTTTTCACTACAAGTTTTAGATAGTTTGATATTGCCAAACTGACATATATGTCATGTAAAGAGCTGATAAAATTTCATAAAATAATATTTAGGGTTGTATTTACTCTTTAAAAATTAAGTATATAAAAAAGAAGATTTATTTTATATACTTACACATATAAAATACTTAAATAAAATTTGATAGTATTAATATAATGAAAAATATGAATGAAGATAATATTGAAACTAAAAACTTTGACGCAGATATCTCACAACTAATGAATTTAATTGTGAATGCATTTTATAGTAAAAATGAAATATTTTTAAGAGAATTATTATCTAATGCGAGTGATGCATTAGAAAAGCTTCGTTATGAAGCATTAACTGATAAGTCAGTATTAGATTCAGAACGTGATCTTAAAATTAAGGTATGGATTGAAGATGGTAAGTTAATAATTGAAGATACTGGTATTGGTATGACAAAGGATGACTTAATTAATAATTTAGGAACAATTGCAAAATCTGGAACTAAATTATTTTTAGATAAGGTAAAAAAGGGAGATTTAGATCAAATCGGTCAATTTGGTGTAGGTTTTTATTCGTCATTTCTTGTAGCGGATATAGTAGAGGTGTATACAAAACATAATTCTGATTCAGAATATGTTTGGACATCAAATGCTGATAAATCATATACAATTAAAAAAAATACAGAGTCTACCTTAAAAAGAGGTACTAGAATTGTATTACATATCAAAGAAGATGAAGATGAATATCTTGATATGGATAATGTAAAGGATATCATTAAAAGATATACTCAATTTATTAGTTTTCCAATTGAACTTTTAGAAACGAAGAAAATAGAAGTAGAAGAAAATTCGGATGATGATGATGATGACGATGATGATGATGTCGAAGAATTGGCGACAGAGGCAACTGATGTATCGGATGACGATGATGATGATGATAATAGAAAAACAAAAACAAAAACAGTAACGGAATGGGGTGTAATAAATTCCCAAAAGCCAATTTGGTGTCGTAAGCCTGATGATGTTACGAATGAAGAGTATAATGATTTTTATAAAAATTTAACGGATGATTATTCCGATCCATTATCATATAAACATTTTCATGCAGAGGGACAGTTAGAATTTAATTGTTTATTGTATATTCCTGAAAGAACCCAGATGGATGTTTTTGATCAGAGTAGTAAGAAGAAGAAAAATATTAAATTGTATGTAAAACGTATTTTTATAATGGATGATTGTGATGATCTTGTTCCAGAGTGGTTAAAATTCATGAAAGGTGTTGTAGATTCAAATGATATTCCATTAAATGTTTCCCGTGAATTACTACAACAAAACCATGTATTAAGACAAATTAGTAAAGTAGTTGTGAAGAAGAGTATTGAATTATTTACAGAATTAGCAGAGGATAAAGAAAAATATGAGATATTCTATGATACATATAATAAGATGATAAAATTAGGAGTTCATGAAGATAATAGAAATCGTGAAAAATTAGCAAAATTATTACGATTTTATAGTTCAGATACAAATGAGAAATATGTTAGTTTGGACGAGTATATTGCAAATATGCAAGAAGGCCAAGAGAGTATTTATTTCATAACTGGGCAAAATATTCCTTCTTTGGCATCTTCTCCATATATTGAAAATTTAAAATCAAAGGGATGCAATGTATTATATTTCATTGACCCAATTGATGAATATATGGTACAAAGTATGAAAGAATATAAAAAATTTAGATTAGTAGATGTATCTAAGGAGGGTTTTGATTTTAGTGATGGTGTTGATACAGCGTCAGTAACTGGTGAAAATAAAACTTTATTNTCATTTATGAAAGAGGTATTNGAAAAGAAAGTAAAAGATGTAATAATTTCAAAAAGATTAAATGATACTCCATGTGTATTAGTAACGTCCGAACAGGGTTGGAGCGCGAATATGGAGCGAATCGTGAAATCTCAGGCAATGAGAAACAATGAAATGGATCATTTCATGGTCGCAAAGAAAACATTAGAAGTGAATATTAATCATAATATTTTTAAAACATTAAAGGATAAATGTGAAGATAATGATAATAAAGAAGAGTGTAGTAATATCGTAAATATGTTATTTGATACGGCTCAAATAAATTGTGGTTTTATGTTAGAAGATCCAAGTGAATATGCTACTAGAGTAAATAGAATATTAGAGACTAGATTTTGTGAACAAAGTATATAAATAATTTTATTAAGCACTAGCTACATATGTAGCGGACATAATAGGTATACTTGCCATTAAATTTGCAATCGATAAAATACCTAATTTTCTTAGTGATAATATAAATATGGGATTATTTAAATTTTCAGAAAACATTAATGGGATAGATGTGTATTTGATACTATGATATCCACATTTTTGTAAGAAATGTAATATATTTTGATGATAATATAATTTCATATCTAATTTTCTTTGAATTTTATCATAAGTTTTAAGAAGAAATTGATTTTTAGTTTTTGGAATGACTAAAGTACGTATGTATAGTTTTCCAGTAGATTTCAGTTTATTTTTAGCGGATAGTAATAGATTAATAATATCATTAGAATAATTTATGGATTCAATAAATAATATTCTATCAAATGTTGCTGGTTTGAATGTATTATCAATTTGATTAAAATCTTTAAAATAAGGAATGATTCTTTTATTTAATTTCTTTTCTTTTATTTTATTTTGTAATTTATTTCTATATTTACCATTGGCATTTGTTAAAGCATAAATTTTAAGGTTGGGTAATTGGTCTGTAAAATAAAGGGCTGGACCTAATAATCCACATCCTGCATCTAAAATTGTCATATTATTTTTTAATTCTGCTAAATGAAAATCTAGATCATTTGCATGTTTAAAAGGGTGAGATTTATATATTCCATATTCGAATATATCTGAATAATTATATGGTTCGTGTTGAATTTCTATATTTTTTGTAGATATATTAATATGATTTTGTGGTATGTAATCATATTTTTTTGTAACATAACGTTGGTCATATAATTTAAATACTTTAAATAAATTAATAAGAATTATAGTTATAAAAAATAATAAAATATAAGGTATAATTTTCATATATATATATAGGATTTAAAATCTAAATTAAATATTTAATTTAGTTTAAATTAAATAAATAATATCTTACTATTAATATCAAAAAAAAATTGATCTTTTACATAAATCAATACAATATCATATAAACAATGATATTAAATTATAGATACTTTTCTATGTATCACTATAAAATCATTATCGCCTAGATTCGTAATATTATTATTATCGACTATTCCTTTTGTGCCATAAATACCCTCTCTTTTAATATTTTCAATCAGTTTAACTTCTTCTATTTCTTGATTAAAAATACCATAAAATTCAATATCTGATTTTACATTATCGTAATATACAATTAGATATAAGTCAAGTACAGAAGATGTTAAAAGTGCATCATTGTTTTTTAATTTGTATATTTTACCTGTTAGATTACTTATATTTGTATTTCTTATATTTTTTAATTCATTTAATTGTGAATGAAATATGTCAGTTTTAGATCCATAAATATTAATGCAAGTTAATGAGAAATAATCATAATTAAATTCATAATTCCATGTGATTATAATTCTAATATCATTTGTTTCCTCTTCATCTGTATCGTATTCTAATTTACTAATATTACATTTTGCGAATGGATTATCATCATCGTCATTATTTAACATATTATATTGTGGATTTTCTACTGGTGTAGGTAATCCCGGGGTTGGTAATCCAGGGGGTGGATATCCAGACTGTGATAATATATTCGTTTCATATTGAGGACTACCATAAGGGCTATCATCTGGACTATCCGGAGTAGTCCATGACATATTATGTCCACCATGTGAAGGCGCATGCTGAGGTCCAGGTGGAGGCCCAGGCGGAGTGCCAGGTGGTGTAATTGGTCCACTATGTGGAGGAGGAGTAGAAGGTATTGTTATATTTGGTAGATTTGTTAGTGCAGGCAGAATAAAGTTATTGAATATATTATCATCTATTGGTGACATTTCGTTATTGAACATTCCCGGATTAACAGTAGTTATAAAGTTATCAGATATGTTACTAATTTCATTATTATAATCAGTTGATATCTCTTCATCAACTGATTCTTCTGATGCAGGATTCATATTTGGTTCAAACATAGATATTGTATTCTGATCGTCGTCGTCTTCATCAGAGTTAATAATATTTTCAATTGATTGTAAATTATTATTTTGATTTAATACTAATTCGTCTGAACTACTCATTTATAAATATAAATAATATTTCCTTAACTAATATTTATTTCAATCTTTTATGAAATACCTCTGTTTAATTTAAGATGAGCTTTAACTAAATCATCATTGCATAGTGCAGACATTAATGAAAGCTCGCACGATAAAACACTATATATAATATTTTTAGCCAATATTTTAACATTTTCTCCTGGTTCAAGTGCGTTATCAATGCCCAATAGTTTTAAATTTGCATTTTGATCATCTAATTGTGTACCTCCTCCGATAGTAGCAACTTCTAAGGTTGGCATGTTAATAGTAACTAATAAATTATTATTTTCTTTTACCATATTTAAAATACAATAAGAGCTTGTTCCAATTTGTCCACAATCTTGACCGGTAGCAATAAAAATAGCAGCGACTATATTGGATGCATTGCAATTATTACCTCCAATCGTTCCAGCTAAACTACTTCCAATAAGATTTTTTTGAATATTTAAATTAATCATTTGATCGGAATTGACATTGAGAATAGATATTAAATCTTTTTCAGGAATTAAAGCATCCATTATAACTCTTTTTCCTCTTCCTTTAATTAAATTAATTGCTGATGCTTTTTTATCAGTACATGTATTCCCTGATAATGAAACTATTTCGAATTCAAACTTGTCTTGTAAAAATTTAAGTACATTATTAGAAGATTTACTAACCATATTCATTCCCATTGCATCACCAGTAGTTGCACAAAAACGTATGTGTAAATGTCGCCCTTCTTGTAAAAAATCGATTGTTTTTAGTTTTGTATATTTTGTATCTGTTTCGAAAATTGTTTTAATATCATTAAAATTATTTGAAATCCATGTTTTTAAAGTAAGAATTTCATCTAAAGAATTACATTTTATAACAGGAGCTCGTGACATGCCAACATCTTCAACGATAATATTCGTTTTACTAACATTTAATAATTTACATCCTCTATTAATAGATGATATTAAAGCCCCTTCTGTTGTTGATATTGGTACAAAATTTTCTTTATTGTCTATTTTAACAGGGCCAATAATACCTGTTGGCATTCGAACATATCCGACAATATTCTCACAATTACGATTTAAAATTTGTAAATAATTTAAATTTTTATAAGGTAAATCAGTAATATTATAATGCTTTCTTCGTAGATAAATACATTTTTCCAAATTTTTATTATCTAATTTCATATTATGTTTTATTAAATAATTTTCATAATTATATGGTTTTATATTTTTTATAGCCTTCATTATTACACTTTTTAAATATAAAATATTTCATATTAAGACTTAAATATATAAGAATATTTTTAAGAAATGAATATATTGGATCATATAATTATATTTATATCATTGGGTGCATTATTAGGTACAATTACAACATCATACTTATCAAAAACAAATGATATAGAAATAATAGGTTTTAAAGAGATGAATAATTTAAGTAATTTATCAAATATAAATATAGATGGTAAGGCTGCGTATTTATATACTAATAATACAGAAATACCAGATTTTAGATATACCGTTGGCAATGATGATTTATTTAATGAATTTTTAAAGAATACAACTCGAAATGATATAGAAGTTAAATATATTTCGGATACAAATATATTTAAATCATTATTATCAAAATTGCCAACAATATTAATAATATATATTATGATGAAGAGTATTAGTATGCAAATAATTGGAAATACATCATTCATTAAATTTTTAAATAAAAACGATGATACAAAAATAAATTTTAACGATATCGCTGGTTTAAAAGAAGTAAAAGAAGACGTAAAAGAATTTATTGATATTTTAAAAGGGCATGATAAATTTACTAAAATGAAATGTAAAATACCACGCGGTGCATTGTTTTATGGTCCACCAGGTACTGGTAAAACATTAATTGCAAAAGCAATTGCACAGGAATGTAATACATCATTTATGCATGTATCAGGGTCATCGTTTAATGAAATATATGTCGGCGTTGGACAGTCTAGAGTTAGACAATTATTTGAGAAAGCCAGAAAAGCGAAACCATGTATAATTTTTATAGATGAAATAGATACACTAGGTAAATCAAGAAGTAAAAATACGAGTGGACACGATGAACATGAGAATACATTAAATAGTTTATTAGCAGAAATGGACGGTCTGGAAGTGAATAATTCTATATTAGTTTTTGGAGCAACAAATCGACCACAAATATTAGATAGTGCATTGACCAGACCTGGACGGTTTGATAGAAAAATCGAATTTAATTTACCAAGCGTAATAGAGCGAAAAGAAATTTTACATTTATATTTGAGTAAATATCCAGTATGTGATAATCTAGATAAAATGATTAATTCAATTGCTGATATAACATTTGGATTTAGTGGGGCAGATTTAAGTAATTTATGTAATGAAGCAGCAATAAAAGCTGTTAGAAACAATAAAGAAAAGATTGATTTGGAGGAATTAGATAATGCTATAAATTATATATTGGTAGGTAGTAAACGTGTGAGTAATAAATTGGTAAATAGTGATAAAAAGATTGTAGCATATCATGAGGCGGGGCATGCATTTATGTCATATATACAAAGAGATACGGAAACTCCTCATAAAATATCTATAATACCAACAACAAAGGGTGCACTTGGTTATTCGATGTCAAATCAGAAGGAGAAAAAGTTAAATTCTAAAAATGAATTATTACAACAAATGGCAGTAATGTTGGGTGGTAGATGCAGTGAAAGTATATTTTTAGATGATATAACAACAGGAGCATCAGATGATTTAGATAAATTAAGAAAATTAGCGAAAGCATATATATGTTATTATGGTTTTGGTGATAAATTGAGTAATTTGAACATAATAGCGGATGATAGCGTAAGTGAAAAAACAAAACAATTAATAGATACAGAAGTACAGAATTTGATAATAATGTTAGATAAATATACTAAAAATATATTAGAAAATAATAAAGATTCTATTAATAAAATAGTTAAATTTTTATTAAAAAAAGAAGATATAAATAAAGTAGAATTTAAATCAGTGTTGGGTAAACATTTAGAGTCATCAATTAGCTTAGTGAATTAATAAATGATAAAATCTTATTATAATAATCATCCATAATCATAATATCTTCATTAATATCTTTATTACCATCAAGATAACAAATATTATAATTAGATTTATTATTTGTCAACCATTCATCATGATATTTATGTACAATTTGAATGTATGATTTTGAAACGGATGATTCTTCTTTTCTGTTTCTGCTTGACATTCTTTTGAAAGCAGTTTCTGGCAAAGTTCGAACATATATAACATTTGTAACTTTTATTTCTGGAAATAATGTTTTATACCAAGTTTTATATATGATATATTCTAGATTTGACATAAATCCATCATCATATAACATTCTAGCAAAAACATTTTTATCTGTTTCTACAGATCTTTCAGAAATAATTATATTTCTTTTTGAAGTTGTATAAGACATATTTTTCTTGATAGATTCCAATAATAGAGATGCTCGTGTAATAAATGCAAAATTTTGAAATGTATAAGACCATCTTGGTTTATCTTCATAAAATTTTTCTAATATATTTTTATTTTCATTATCAATAGTTGAAATCCATAAACTTACTGGTTCTTCTAAGAATGAAATATTTTTATTAGATTTAAATTTCATTTTAAGATGTTCAATTAATGTTGATTTACCAGATCCAATATTTCCATCAATTGATATTAGAACTGGCTCATTTGATTTTAGATATTGTAAAATATTAGTTAGAAAAAATGCAAGTAGTCCTAAAATTGCGGCATTATATATAATAGTGATGGATAGATCAATAATAGAACTCATTATTTATATTATAATAATTTTATAATATATATAGTTATAATTTCAACTTTTTACTTATTAAATTTCTTCTCGAGATTCATTAAAGCAAGTCCATATGAGCAATTTCTATATGTTGTATTTTTTTCTAATGTCAAATCATATACTTCATTAAATGTTGATTCTAATTGTTTTGATAATTTATTTAATATTACATCTTTAGATTCATATTCCTGTGGATATTTTTTATACATATTTTGTAAATATTCATAATTACTTACAATAACACCACCAGAATTAGTTAAAATATCAGGTAATACATCAATATTTCTATTTTCTAATATTTTATCTGCTTCAAAATATAGAGGACCATTCGCCCCTTCTAAAATTACTTTACATTTAAGATCTTTTGCAATATCTTCGTTAATTTGTAATTCTAAAGCGGATGGTATAACAACATCACATTCTGTTTTCCAAAATTCATTAATGTCTATTTCCTTATTTTGAAATCCTTTAATTGATTTATGTATTGATACAAATTTTATTAACTCGGGTATATTAATTCCAGATGTGTCTTTAATATAACATGTATGGTCGCCGACTGCGACGCATTTTGCACCTAACATATTTAATATTTTTGCACAATGCATACCAACATTACCAAATCCTTGTAAAATATACGTACTTCCCTGTAATGTAAATTTATTTTTTTGTGCCCAATATTTTAATATTTCAATACATCCATATCCAGTTGCCTCGGTTCTACCTTCACAGCCTTTTTTCTCAACAGATTTTCCAGTAAAATTATTTTCTTTACCAGTTAATTTAATCATTTCATCATTCATCCAATCCATCATTTGAGGAGTTGTACCAACGTCTGGTGCGGGAATATCTTTACCCTCCCCAATAACTTCATGAATTAATTTAATGAAATTTCTACATATCTCTTCTTTTTGTGAATCAGAATAGTCAAAAGGATTAATAGCAATACCTCCTTTACCACCTCCTAATTCTAGATTATGAATTGCTGTTTTATATGTCATCCATCCTGATAATGCTTTACATTCATCGAGATCAACGCGCTCATTAAATCTTAATCCGCCTTTATATGGACCTAATAAATTATTATGTTGGACTCTATATCCTTGTAATATTTTTGTTTTATTATCTATTAATAATGGTATATTTACTTGAAGTATTTTATTAGGTTCTTTTAAATAATTAAGCAAATTAGTGTTAATCTTAAAATGTGATAATGTATTTTTAAGTTGTTTATTAATAATATTGTATATTTTCATATAATTATATAATTATTATTTATAATTTATGGTATGAAATATAGGTAAATAGGTATTGATTACAAAACAATTAATTATATTAGATGTTGATTACTAATCAATAGAAATATAATAAATGACAATGTACTAAAATCAAATACTTTCCAAAAGTTTTGAGTATGATGATTTTTAGTTTTATTATCATTTGGATAAATATTATCACATGTCGATTTAATTATATATTTCCAATCATTTAATTTTTTATCTTTTGATTCATTATAATTATCAAATTTTATTGTATATGCAATAAATGTTAATAATAAAATAGTAAATAATATAACAATTGTACTTATTTGATACTTTCCATCTTCTACTATATATGTCATTATTAAACCATTAATTATAAAATATGCAATCTCACATATTGTTTTAATATCTTTATTTTTCATTGCTTTAATAAATTTATAAAACATAAAATATGCGAATAAATATAGGAAACTAGATCTGTCTGTCATTTTTTCATTATAATAATAAAATGATATAATTAGAAATATAAATGATAATTGTATTAAAGCAAAATTATTATATTTTAAATTATTTTTTGATTCAATATAGGAATCAAATGGTTCCAATATATATTGTGTTAAAGGTGAATTTATATTCATATATATATATTATATATAAAAATAAATAAATTTTATTTAATTAGCTTTCATATAACTCCATTTGTTATTACACAATGGACATACATTTCTTGTTTTTAACCAATTAGTAATACAATCATGGTGAAATGCATGATTGCACACACCAACAACAGCACATGATTCTACAACATCTGAATTAATAGATGGTTCAAAAATATTATTTCTACAAATTGCGCAATTAGTATTATGAACATTCCAATTCCAAAATCCTCTTATATGAACCCTATTAATAGTAACAAGGTCATCGAATGTTTCTAGTTTCTGTGCTAATTCCATTTTTATATATATAATATTTATTTGTATTATAATGAATAAAAATCAATTTTTATTCATCATAACTTCAACCATCTCTTGCAATTATCGTCTAAACTACAACTTCTTGTTTTTCATATATCCATAACTTAAATTTCATTACGAAGTTCTTCTTTTATTAAAGAAATTAATTTGGATATATGTGTTTTAACTAAATCGACATTGTCATCTTCTGAAGCACGTAATTCCCCATAAAAACGTTTAACATCATTGTCATTTTCATATCCAAAATTAGTATTAAACTCACGTTTTTCTTTATGAAAAAGAAGTGTTTCAATTACTTTAGGATAATCTTGAGACTGAGACATTTTATTTAACGCAAGATCACATGGAATTGATATACTTAATGAATAGTCATTTGGCAATACAATACTAAAACAAAAATCATCTATTTCTAATTCTGCTAATTTAGAAGCAAATATGATGGCTTCTTCTGTGCATCTAGATATATCTTCCAATACTGTCATTGTTCTTTAATAGCGGCTAAGGGTCCATAATTACTAATTATTAATAATGGATTATTAATAATTTTATATTTTCAATTTTTATTAAATTTTACACCTATAATTATATAATAAATCATTTTTTATTCATTCTCATTATCACTGTCACTTTCTCCATCACTTACAATAAATAATCCATTATCGAGATCATCAATAATATTAGAGTAATCTTTATTATCTACTAATATTTCATTTATATTTTTAGGAACAATATGATTGGGTAAATCATCCCATGTTTTATTCGTTGTTAAATAATATGATTTGGTAAGTGTAGATTTTCCTGCAACTACAATTCTTAAACCATATTGTTTATTAATTATATTATTAATAATTTTTAATAAAAATGTAAATTCATCGACGATGACATTATTTATTAATGACGAGCAATCGAATTTCCAAAATAAATCATTTTTTTCTGTTTCTAAATATTCTACAAGTGTTTGGTTATTTATTTTCCCTTTCATCATTTCTTCAACGATTTCTTTTAAGACTGCACTTTCTTTATCATCTATATTATTAATACTAAAACCACAATATGCTAATAACATATTTGCATGATAATGATATGTATATTTATTTTTAAATGTAAAATCCTGATAACAAGTTCGAAATTCGTCACCTATTCGTTGATTACTCTTTAATATATCTAATTTACTATTTGTTTTTTGTTGTTCAGTGTCCATCATAGACGATAAATTATGATATGTTGCCATTAATTTTTTATCGTTATATTTTTCAACTAAATCTGCAGTTATTTGTTCTTTACTAATATTATAATTCCTCATAAAATTATATTTTTTAATTTCGTAACGATCAGAATCATTCATAAAATTTTCTTTCCTCATGCATTTTTCTTTATATTCATCTTGCGTTAAGATTCTTGCAACCATTATATTTTCTATGTTTTCATCTTTTTCTTTTTGCTCTCTTGCTTTCTTAATTTCTTTTAATTCTTCTGATATATTTTCATTATTTTCAGTTTCATGAAATTCAAGTTGATAATTTTTAAATTTAGCATAAGCAAAAAATGATGCAGTGAAATTTAATTTATTATCAATTTGTTCTTTACAGTTTCTAACATACAAATCATATATCGGCTCTTTTTTGTATGGATAATATAAAACACGCTCTTTACCGACACGTTTATATTTTTTTTGAATTAAGTTATTATCCAAATCATGATAAGTAAGATAATGGTCGTTGCATAACATTTCTTCAACTTGATTATATGATATTAAGTCATCAACTCGGTCAAAATATTTATAATAATCGAAACTAATATTAATAACATTTTCTTTAATTGATCGAACGCGGTGTAACATTTGACAGAACTCTTGTGCACCAAGTGAATTATGACACCCGTATGCAAAAATAGAATCAAAATGTATTGGATCAAAAGATACACCCATACATACCGTAGGTGTATAAATTACAACATCATAATTAACCCATGTCTCGTTTACTTTTAATAGTTTTGCAAGTTTATCTTCATCGCTTGTTTCTTTATGAATTAACATAATTTTCTTTTTTGGAAAATCAACTAATAGTTTTGAATATAAATCTTTCGCTTTACTATTTGATGCCATCGGAATTGCCACTTTTTTATTCTCAAGTAATTTATGTTTTAATTCATTTAACCATGTATTATATTTCATATACTTTAATGTATAATCTTGAAATGGTGTAAATTTATTAATAATTATTTTAATATCATTTTTAGATAATATATTTTCAGGATCAATTAATGAAGTATAATAATTAATACATCTATCTGATAAATCTGCATCCATGATAATAATATTCTTTGCATCTGTAATTCTATATTCCAAGTTACTAACAATACTACTTGCTTTATTATTTTTAGTAAAATGTGAAGATGTAACATATCTAGCTAGACTTTCACATTCGTCAATAATAATTAAATCAAATTTGTCTATTTGTAATCTTAATAGTGAATCAATTTGTACAATAACTCGTTTATCATAAATATAATGTTCATCTACTTCAGAGTATAGTTTGAAACCATATTTTTTAAGATCTGCTGATAGTTTAATACCAAATGTTCGTCTACTGGATATAAATAGTATTGATTTTGGACAAATGGCCTTATTTTCAAAAATAGTTTTAATTAAATTTGTAGTTTTGCCAGTGCCTTTTTCACTTTGTAATGCCAATAATTTTTTGTTTAAGTTTGGTTTAAATTGTTTTTCACTTAATTTATTTTGTGAAATATAGCTAATATCATATTTATCATTCGCTGTAATTTCGATCTTTGTCTCAGGATAAGAGACTACTGTATTTTCAATATTACTTCCAGGGAATGCATATCCGCCTTCTTTTGCCCAGTAAATTAAAGATCCAATTCCCAACATTTTTTTATTTATACATCCCGTTTTATATCCTTCCCAAAACTTCTTAATATCCTGATAATTATATTTAGAACTTTTTTGACTCCATTTATTGAAAATCTCAAAGTTATCTTCATTCATTGAAAATAATGCGATACCAACACGATTCCATTTTGTATATTCATTACAATATTCTTCAGGAAGACAATTCATTATTTGTTCTAATTGTGCATTATCTTTAATTTCAATCACCTTTTTCGCAGGATTGTCACATTCTGCTTCTTCTTCAATCATTTGAGATGTAATAATATTTTTCTTTTCTAATTCATCAATCGTTGTAATTAATGTTTGTACAAAAAAATGTAAGTCAGAACTATAATCTGATGCGATACTCGTATACTTATTATTAATTTTAAGTTGATGAGGTAATAATGGATATTTCTTACCTTTTTTCGTAGAATAACATGTTCGCAAACACGTTTGCCCATAAATACTTGGATCACAAAATTCTAGTTTAACCTTATCTTTAATCATTCTAAAAAAGAAATTTTTGCAAATTAAATGATTTTCAAATGCAAGTCCTCGAAATACAACATGAGCACTTTGTTTATTGATTTGCTTCTTTGTTTTTAAAACAATTATATTATTAATTTCATAATTATACTCATAAAACTTCTTTGCTGATTTAATAACATTCGAAATATTTTTTGCAATTAATTTATTGAATTTTTCATCATCAATATCCTTTGGCGCATCAATATCCAATGAAAATAAAATATTGGTTTTATCTAACCATGATTCATAGAAAGATGCAAGTTTATTTTTCGATTCTGTTTCTTTAATAGAATCAAATAATTCTTTTTGAGTCATAACATAAAATTGCTTACTACCAAATTCATCTGAATCTTTTTGGATTAAACGAAGATTAGGATCATTTGATTTTTGTAGTTTAATAACTGCATCCTTTTTTTTATAAAAGGTCATGATTTATTATTCAATATGCTTAAAATATATATATTTCATTTTTCATTTTTTTGATAAAATTGATTTATATTGGTTATATTTAAGGATTTATCACTTATATATCAGTAAATGGAAAAATATGATAATATACCATGGGTCGAGAAATATCGTCCAAAAAATATAAGTAAGATTTTAGAACAGAATGAAATAATTAAAACATTAAAGGATTGTATTGAAAATAGTTTGGCATTGCCACATTGCTTATTTTACGGACCACCAGGTACAGGAAAAACAACAACCGCATTAGCAATATGTCATCAATTATTTGGACCATTGTTTTTTAAGGAGCGTGTATTAGAATTAAATGCGTCTGATGAACGAGGTATTAAAATTGTAAGAGATAAAATTAAAATTTTTGCAAAAAAGAAAATAAATGGAAATATACCACAAGATTATAATTATAGATGTCCGCCATATAAAGTTATAATATTAGATGAAGCAGATGCAATGACAGACGAATCGCAATTTGCATTAAGAAGAATAATAGAAGAAAATTCTTTAACAACAAGATTTTGTTTGATATGTAATTATGTTGCGAAAATAAATAAACCTATTATATCTCGATGTGCTATTTATAGATTCAAAAATTTAAGCAATACTGCTATTATAGCGATGCTTACAAATATTTGTAAGAAGGAGAAAATTACAATTAAAGGTAAATCGGTTGATCGGATAATAGATTATTGTGATGGGGACTTGCGTAAAGCAATAAATACATTACAACGATTAAAATTTTTATCAACGAATGACATCAATGATAATATTTTGAACGATATTTCAATTAAAATGAATCCAGCAAATTTTTCGAATTTAATAGATAAATTAAGTAATGCTCCAAAATATAAAGAGATTTTAAATATTACACAATTTTTTATGAAAAATGGATATGGTGGAAATATCATATTAAGAGAAATGTCTAAACACATCATAACTACAGATAAATTAAGTGATCAACATAAGGCATTAATATTTTTAAAATTATCTAGTTTAGATCATTTATTAAACAATAGATCAGATGAAGAATTAATTCTTATTAATTTCTTAACATACTTCTCTAATGTGTTAAATAAATATAAATAAAATATATATTATTATATAATATAATATAATTTATGACGAGAATTTATATGGATGGTGTTTTTGATTTATTTCATAGAGGACATTTAGAGGCAATTAAAAAATGCAAAGAGTATGGTGATATTATAATAATTGGTGTAGTTAGTGATGACGCATGTATGTCATATAAACGTAAACCAATTATACATGAAGATGATAGGGTTGAAATAATAAAAAATTTAAAGGATGTAGATGAAGTTGTATTCCCTTGCCCATTAATTGTATCTGAACAGTTTATTGTAGATAATAAGATCGATATCGTACTTCATGGATTTTCAAATGAAAATGATTTAGAAAAACAGAAAGAATTTTTTGAAATACCAATTAAATTAAATAAATTTAAAACAATAAGATACTATGATAAGATATCTACGACTGATATTATTAATAATATCAAAACAAATTATTAATTTATTTAGATGCTATATAGATGTTATTAATATTATTAACAATAATATTAATATTATGTCATTTACATATAAATGAAAGTATTATTAGCTCATAGAGGATTAATCGATAGATATCCTGAAAATTCATTAATGTCAATATTAGATATATTTAATTATAAATCTGATAAATTTAAATTGGGTGTTGAATTTGATATTACATTGACGAAAGATAATAAACTCATATTATTTCATGATAATAAAATTTCTAATATTGAAATTATAAATTTAACATATAATGAGATAAAACAAATTAATAAAGATATTCCATTATTGGAAGATATATTCGTACATTTTCAGAATATGGATTATATTTTAAATATTGAATTAAAAGGATATCCTAAATCAAAATTAATATATTGTAATTTATTGATAGATCTATTACATAAATATGATAATATATTGTACTTCACAAGTACATTTAATAAAGAAATATACAATATATTAATAAGTAATGATATTAAATGTTATTTAATATCTGATAAACACGACAAACCATCAGATATAGTACATTATAGTCAAATAAATGGTCAATGTAAAGGTGTATATACATTATATGATGAAGATTTTGATGATATATATTTAGATAAAATACATAATATTGATATATTAATAACAGATGATATTAAGAAATTAATAGATTTTTTATCTTAATTGAAAGTGCCTAAAATATTAGTTAGTTATTATATATAATGTAAATATAGTACATATGTATCCAAAAACCTTTATTATAAATACAGTAGAAGGTAGTTACTGTTCACAATGTAATTGTATTAATTTAAACTGGAATAATAAAATAGAACAACATTATTTAAAATATTCAAATTATTCAGAATATAAAGATTCATTGGAATCTATTCTAACATTATATGATTTTATTAAAATGTATGAAAAGTATCTATGTGGTGCAACAATCTATTTTAAAAAATCAAAATTAAAATTAAATATAAAAAATATAATATGTTTAAAATATCTACGTATAAATTTACAAGATATACATAATGATTTTTGTATAAATGATATATTTTCCAATCATATTATATCAGATGATATAATTGTTATATCATTAAATGTTCCTGAATACTTATTACATCCTTTTAAAATTCATAATCATATTATTAATAAACAATATTATCATTATGATAATAGAAATAGTTATTACCGACATTTACAAAATAATATGAATCATAATCATCATAAGAATAATTGCAGAACTAATCATTATAATCATAATATGCATAATCATAGTCATTTAGATAATCATAAGAATAGTTGTGCAATTAATCATTATAATCATAGTAAATTACATAATCATAATATGCATAATCATAGTAATTTAGATAATCATACTAAATTACATAATCATAATATGCATAATCATAGTAATTTAGACAATAATAATCATTCACATAATCATAATATGCATAATCATAGTAATTTAGATAATCATAATCATTCACATAATCATAATTCGCATAATCATTTAGATAATCATAATCATTCGCATAATCATAATATGCATAATCATTTAGATAATCATAATTCGCATAATCATAATATGCATAATCATTTAGATAATCATTCACATAATCATAATAATAGTCATTTAGATATACATCATATACAAAATGATGATATTCATAATCATAACGAATTAGATATCCATAGTAATAATGATTTAGGTATACATATTACTAAAAATAATAACATATTAACAATTGGTATAATCATTCAAGATGATTTATATGGAGTAGATCAAATAAATATTGAAAATGCAGTAGAACATATAAAATTAAAAATTATGAAATTAAATTCACAATGTACATTTAAAGTTATTTACTATAAAATTAAACAAGATGAGAGTATTTTTAATAGCATAAAATATATGCGTAGAAACTATTGCATAGATACATTCATATGTGGACCAATAAATAACGAATTAAATAATATAAAAGATTATATTGATAATAATAATATTTTATTATTAATTTTTGGTATGAGTATATTAAATGAATATTTATCTAAAAATATATTATGCTTATCTCCAACAGTTGATCTACAAAAAAATGCTATGATAAATTATATAAAAACCATAAACTTAGATACAAAATATATAATAACATGTAATAGTAATCTTACACATAGTACAAGACTAGCGAATGATGTTAAAGTTGGACTAAATGATTCCGATAATATAATTTTAGATTCATCAATAATATATGATCCAAAAAATATGGACATGGTTGATATATATAAAAAAATTAAAATGCAAATAAATATAGCATTAAGTAAAAATATTCAAAAAGAGAATATATATTTATATTTTGTTTCATCACATGAAATACTTTATTTTATTAATTATCTTATTAATAGTGAAGATAAATTATTAGAAACAATCAAATGGATTGGTGCAGATACTAATTATTTAAATTTTGATAATTGTTCAATGAATGATTTAAGTGATAATTCCTTAATGAATGATTTAAATATTGATAAAATTCAATCATTTTTAGTTGATGTTAATTTCATAACATTATGTCATACATTTTATAATTCAAAAGATAATTTACAAATAGTAGAAACAGTTGGAGATCATCCATCAGTATTAGAAATAACGGATTGTTTGTGGATATTAGCTACGGGTTTTTTTATAGCACATTCATATGATAATAACAAATTAAAAAAAACAATTATTGATATTTCTAAAAAACAATATGGATTAACAGGCAATTTAACATTAAATTCAGATGGGAGTAGGCAAAATAATAAGTATAAATTTAAACAAGCATCATTTTCAGGTAATAAATTTATATGGACTAGTTGTGGGGATTATGAAAATCTTTAATTATAATTTAATAATATAATATTTTTTATATTATTATAAAATAAGAGTATATGTATAATAAATTATTTATAATACAAATTTGCAATGGATATTATAATCCACGTAATAAAACTATAAACTTACATTCAAATAATATTATTAATGAGCACGAATTTTTAGAACCAAATACTAAAAATTTGCCCCTTGTATATAGAACGGAGTTACGTGAATTTATAAAACTTTATAATAATGCAATTAATGGTGCAAAATTAGTAATTAAAAAAATCAATCTAGAGTTCATAATTGATAATGTTATTTGGAAAGCGCCAAATAATGGTACTAGTAGTCATTATCAATTTAAAGTTAACGATATATCAACTACATATTCTGATTTACCCAAAACACATAATATAAGTTTAAATAATGAAATTTTGCATATATATTTAAATGTAGAAAATGATCAATGTATGAATGATATTTATTATGATCAATCTAATGACTCTGCATCTGGATATGAACCCAATAATGATAACTGTTTAGAATCCAATAGTGGTTCAGACCATGAAGTAGAATATAATTCAAATAATGAACAAGATATATGTACATTAAATACATGTAATGATCTTAATATTAACTGTTCTGATGAAATAATCAATCATCCATATACTAAATATAATAATATATATCATACGATCAATACAATTAATATTCCAAAAAAGTTACATATTGGTGTATTAATACCATTATCTGGAATATTGTATAGTGAGGGTAAATTAGCTAAATATGCACTAAATTATATGAAATATGAAATAATGGAAATAGATAAAAATATAGAATTTAATTTTATATTTACAGATACTAATTCAGATAATAATTTATGTGAAATACTAAAAAAGTTACATAGAGATGATAATATAGATATATTTATTTATGGTCCTGTTGATAATAATATGATAAAATTTGCAGACCCATATATAAAGGCAAATAATTTATTATTATTAACATTTGGTCCAAGTTTAAAAAATGAATATATATCCGAAAATATATTATCATTATCCCCAGTAATGGAAATACATGTAGACGCGATTGTTTCATATATGAAATATATTAATAAAACCACAAAAAAATACATAATCCCATGTTATATTAATAATATATATGGAACAGATTTATTTAATAGTGTAAAAAAAAAGTTACATGGTATAGATAAAATAGAATTAGAAATTCCAATAGTTTATAATTTAGATGATATGAATCATGAAAACATGTTATTTGACATTAAAAATAAAATAAAAAGTTTATTGAATAAAAATATTAATAGTTCCCAAATTTATTTGTACTTTATATCGTCGTATGAAATAATAAATTTTATAACTTATGTAATAAAAAATGATACAGATAATATATTAGAATCAATAAATTGGATAGGTACAGATAGTAATTATCTAATCTTCAATTCTTATTTGAATAATATTTTAAATTTTAATATTAATAGTTTAATATCATTAAATCGAATAAAAGAATTTATGAATACTGTAAACTTTATATGTTTAGCACATGACTATGATGATAATCAAAATAATAATAGAATAATACGTGATATAGGATATAATCCATGTACATTAGGGATAGCAGATTGTTTTTGGTTATTAGCACATAGTTTTTTGATTACAAAATCGGCGAATAAAAAACAATTAAGAAATACAATAAAAGTAATATCAAGTAAACGTGTTGGTTTAACTGGAGATTTATCATTAAATTGTAATGGCAGTAGATCATATAATAAATATGCGATTACCAAAGCTTTTTTATGTATAGAAGAATTTAAATGGGAAAAGATTGGTACATATGATGATATGGGTGGATTAGTAATGGATTAGAATATAATGGAAATTGAAAATTGAATATATAAAGATATAATGTTTATATATTCAAATGGCGAGTACAATACCTTGGATTGAAAAATATCGTCCAAAATCCATTAATGATATTATTTATCATGACGATATTGTAAATACATTAAAAAAATTAATATGTAATAAGAAATTTCCACATAGTATATTTTTTGGAGCTCCCGGTACTGGAAAAACAAGTACTATTTTGGCATGTGCCAGAGAAATATATGGTGATGGATATAAATCAATGGTATTGGAATTAAATGGTTCAGATGATAGAGGAATTAAAGTAATTCGAGAACAAATAAAGGAATTTTCTGAATATAATCAATTATTTTGTAAAGGTGTTAAACTTGTAATTTTAGATGAAGCAGATTCAATGACATATGATGCTCAATTTGCATTAAGAAGAGTAATAGAAAAATATACACATAATACACGATTTTGTTTAGTTTGTAACTATATATCGAAATTAATATTAGCATTACAATCTAGATGTATTACATTAAGATTTTCAAATCTTGGAGACGAAGTTCTATATAAAAGATTAAATGAAATAATAAAGATGGAGAACATTAAATATGACAATGATGGTATAAAAACAATAATCGAGATATGTAAAGGTGATATGCGTAAATGTATAAATTTATTACAATCAGTATCTATGGCAACAAGTGATGTGAATGAATTAAATGTATATAAATGTTCAGGTGAACCAAGTTCAAAAGTATTTAATGAATTGCTAGATTATTTAACAAAAAATACATTTGTTGATACATATAATTATTTGAATAATATTCGATTAGAATATAGTATGTCATTGATAGACTTAATAAGACGTATCGATAAATTTATTTTAAATTTACAATTATCTGACAACCAGTTATCAACCTTAATAATAAATTTATCGAATGTTGAGAATAATTTATCTAATGGCGGAACAGATGAAATTCAATTAGGGTCAATGATCGCTTGTTTTTTTAATTTAAGATATATAAAATGAATAAATATCTATAGATTTATAGATGCCTTTGTATAAATTTTTAGATTCTTGTATTAAATTAAATAATTTAGAAAATATAATATTATTAATATTAAAAAATTATAGTTTATTTGACAAAATTAAAATTTTAAATAATAATTTTAATAAGTCATTATTTGATGTAAAAATTTATAATAAAACAAAAGATGATGAAAATTTAATGTTAATGTTCCGAATATTAGAAGCAAAATTTTATGATAAAATAAGTAATGTTGCTATACGAGATATAAAATATAATTATGAAATAAATAATGATAGTAGTGATAATAGATATTTAGTATTTGCAACAAATACTACGTTACATTTTGATATTTTAAAAGTTTATTTATTATTTTACTATGTTAATTTGAAATTATATGATAATAAAAAATATTTAGGATTAGATTTTGAATTCAATACAAAGGTTGTTGCTATGATGCAAATAAATTTTGAACAGCCACGTTTGGATTTATATAAATATAGTTTGATATTTTTATTTCATCCGAATCAATTTACTGTAAAATGGAAATATTTCTTTGTAAATAAGATATTATGCAATGATGTATATAAAATATTACATGGTTCTGATGCATTAGATATACCATATGTTTATAATGATTTATTAAGTGAAAATCCGAAATTAATAAAAAAATTCAATAAATATTTCATTGATACTAAATTTTTATGTGAATATAAATTTTATGAAAATAATCAAGAGTTAGGTAAATGTAAAATATATCATGTTTTATTAAATGAAAATATAATTTCACAAAAAGTGTATGATAAATTATTAGAAAATGAAAAACAAATGGGACCTATATATGATATATATATAGATATCAATCGTCTTAATGAAAATCTAATAGATTATACATTATATGATGTATTATTTTTATCTCATTTAGTTGAAAAATTACAAAAAGATATTAAAAGTTTTAAATTGATAAATGAACTTACACAACTAACTTTTATTGATAAAAGAAAAATTATAGATATAATTCCTAAATTGGAAATAAATAAAATAAATAATTTTATTATTTACATTAAAAAACCATATAGGTTAAATGATTTATTTAATCTATTTCTAAATAAAATAAAAGAAAATATAAAAATAGATAAAATATTAAAAATTAATTATTTTAAACTTACATTAATTATGATTTTTAAATATGAGTTTTTTATTTATGCTGTAAATAAATATGATATTTATGAGAAATTATCAGAAAAGATAAAATATACAAAAACAATTTTATCATATAAATCTGATTATTTGGATAAAATTAATACTATTAATATTATTAATGATGTAAAAAAATATATACATGCATTTTTTAGTAAATATTAACCGTTATAATTATTTTATATAAACATATTTATAAAACATTATGAATATATTTATTGAAATTAGTAAAGGGAGTAATCTCAAATATGAACATGATAAAGAAACAAATAGTTTAATATTAGATAGAATATTACATAATACAAATATATTTCCTTATAATTATGGATATATTCCAAATACATTATCTCCAGATGGAGATGCATTAGATATTATTATCTTATGTGATTATTCAATTCATCCGGGATGTTATGCTAAATGTAAAATTATAGGAGGTATAGAAACAACTGACGAAGCCGGGGTTGATGATAAAATTATAGCAGTATTAGATGATAATTTGGATCCAAAATCAAAGTATATAAATGATATAAGTGAAATGAATAAAGTTGATTTGGATAATATTTTATATTTCTTAAAACATTATAAGGATAATGAAAGTAATAAATTTGTTACTATAGGTAAAGTATATAATAAGAAAGAAGCTGAAAATGTAATTAAAAAATATACATTAAATAAGTGAGTTATGAAACCCTGACTTGGTATATCCTGCTGCATTTCTATGTCCGCCTCCGCCAAAAATTTTCGAAATCTGACTAACGTCTGTTTTCGAATCAATAGAACGTAAACTAAATTTTGTTAAATTTTTAGCATCATCATAGTTATAGACAACACTGAAATCACAACCAGGATTATCTACAAGTTTATTTCCAACTTCATTTTTAAATAAATTTGTATTAACATATGCGACATTATATATTTTATCGTCAAATTTCTGAGATTTAATTATAGATGCTCTACAAATTATTTGAATCATTTTTTTTTGATATGATTCTAATATTTTTCCCTTTTTAATTAATTCATTCAAATATTCTTCATTTTCTAATTTTTTCCATGATTCGAAATTAAATGTGATTTCATTTAATGCTAACATGAATGGCTTTGTTTCAGGATATTTGAATTGCCATAAATCGTAATCTTCAATATACTGCGCAAATCTAGGAAGCGGTTTATCTGGAAAAAAATATTTCCATGTTAAGTATATACCACTGTGATTAATATCAAACATTTTATATTTATCGTCTAATTTATCTAAATTATCAAATGCTGTTTGATGGTGGTCAATATTATAAAATTTATTATTATTTTTAATTAATTTGCGTGTAGTTTTATAATCAAATGAAAAATCACAAACAAGTATAGATGCATTTTTAATTGTTGGAGGAGCTTCATAATATGCTTGAGGCATATATGCACAGTCATTCCCTAATACTTTCCAGGCGACATAGGCAGATCCAAACCCATCAGGGCATGCTTTATGATATATTAGATGTGTAAACATTTAATATATCATAAATTCTAATATAAAATCATATATTTTCATTTTTTTTCTTCCATTCATTAAAATCCTTTAATACTTGATTTTTTTCAATTAGTACGGTATAATATCCGTTCATAATATATCTTAATGTTTTTGGTACAAATTCATGTAAATCATTTCCCTCTATCATATTATGTTTTAACGTTTTAATATAGTTATCAGTCAATTCATCATACTCAGGCGATTGTAATTTTCTAAGAGTTTCTAATAAATAGCTTAAACCATCTAGAAAATAATGTGTATCAAATTCTTCTTTTAATTGTTCGGTATTTACTGCCTTCTCAATTTCTACCAACATATCCACTCTACTCTTTAATATTAATGTTATTATATCTTTTATCTCTTCTAATAGTTTTATTATCCCAATTGAATTAATTGGCTGTATTATAAGATCTTCTTCTAATAAAAACCAAAACTGATCTTCAAGAATTCCTTTAATTTGGTTAGTAGTTTCTTTATCATATTGTACTTCTATTGGCTGTAACTTATTAAATATATCTAGCCCATCTACTTTTTTAATTTCATTCATAATTATTTCTTGATGATCTTGTGCGATTTTAATATCTTCGAGTTCATTTATATATAATTTATCATCAGATTTAGTTTGAATTTCTTGTTTAATATTGTCTAATCTATAATATTCTGAAGTTAATTCTTGAATTAACTCTATTTTATCGTTATTTTTCCATTTATTAAATTCTTGAATATATCGTTTAAAACGGTTGATTGTTTTAAATATACAAAATCGATCATTTGGGTCAAAATTATTAATATGAGTCGTAATATTATTAACAGCTTTTATTACTACATTACTGCTTTCACTTTCATGTGGTATAATTGTTTTATTATGATATTTTATTATATATATCAAATTAAATTCTTTAATTGATATATCAATTTCATATGTTTTAAGTATTCTAATAAAATTATTTATATTAAAGGCTTTATTATTTAGATATTTTAATAGTTCATCAAAAGGTAGATCCATTTTATCGCTATTTAATAATTTAAAAAAACTATAAATTTTATTTCGATGTGTTATGTATTGTACAACTGAATTCAAATTATACATATTATTCATATAATATTATTATTATTATTATTATTATATGAATAACTAAATTTAAGCGAATATAATATCTTTAATATCAGATAATAAATCAATACCATACAGCACTAAAAAAAAAGTAGAGAGTAATGCCGAAATTAAACTAATTCTCAGCATATTGGGTTTAAAATCTTTGAGTTCATCATTATCATTTGGAACTCTTAGCATGTCAAATTTTGGTGCAATTAAATATAAAAGAATAAATACACCTAGAAATATCTTGATAGAATTAATATATATATTCTCAATTATATATGCTTTAGAACTAAGTAAATTGTATTTAGTTCGCATGTCATTAAAATAACGATTCATAATTATTTTAAAATTATCAAATGCTTTATTATCTAAAGATATAATAATTGGATTATTTTCTTGAATTTTATCAACATAATCATTGTTTATATTAAATTTTAAAGGTGAAACTTCTTTATATATTTTTTCGATATCCATATATATATGAATATATTTTTAAATTTTATCTAATAAATTTATACAATTATTTTTAACAATATTAAAGTTATCTTTACTTAAATTCGTAACGGAATACCATGTATTAATCGTATCTATTATTTCATTTTTCTTAAATTTAAAATGATTCAAAATCACATTTTTAAATTCAGGGTCTGGATTTTCAATATTATCATTTATAGCCCATTTAATATTATTATATCGACGTTCATCATTATATTTAAAATTCTGGTTATTACCATTTTGTGTATTTATTGTTTTTTCATATCCTGGTTCATTAAAATAAGGATTTTCTATAAAAATAAATGATTGAATTGAAACGAATACTTGTAATAATGTTGATGTATTTGGATTCCATTTTTCACCTCCTTCGCCACTCCATGTTCCTAATAACGAAAGACATACCTTACCATTATTATATAAATTTGGATTAAATCGCACAGTTCCACCACCAGTTGTTTGTAAACTAATTTTAGGAGGTACTTCTGGATAATTGTGGGGAATAAAAAGATCAAATATATAACATCCATTTTCATAAGGTGTATCTTTTGGACCAATAATTAATGCTTTCATATTCTGTAAATTACTACTATTATATCTTATATATATAGATGAGTTGACATTCATAGGTAATGCATTATTATATGTTGCGAGTTCTTTCGTTAATTTAGATACGCATGTTTTGGAAGGAGAATCAGAATTATTTAATTCTTTATAATAATATTTAATAAATTCCGTTCCATCGCCTTCAAATTGATACTTTTTCATTTCTGTGCAATATTCGTCTAAGTTAATATCAGATTGAGACGATGTGTCAAATTTTATAATACTATCATAAAACTCGATTATTGAATTGAACATTGTTTTTCTAGCTTCTGTAATATCAGTATTAATTTTTAAATATATCATTAATTCATCAGTTAATGGTTTAATACTATGTGCCAATAATCCTAATTCATATGTAGGTAGATCAGGCCATGTTAATATTTTTAGCTCAAATAAGATATTATAGATGGTATTAAATAATTCATATGTTGTTTCTATTTCTACAAGATTAAATTGTTGAATAAAATATATTAGTACATTGAATAAATTTGAGTTAATTATAAAATTAGCAAGTGAATCCTTATTTTCACTAATACTAATTGAATCGTATAATATTTTAATCAAAAATAGATTCTGATTATTTTTTACTTTTTTCTCTTCAATAAATTTATTAATATCCCATTTATTTCTCCCACGATGTCCATATCCAATCCCAGAATTCCAATATTTTGAGTCGTCTTTATCATTTGTAACTTCTCTAATTTTGATATAATCAAGATTAATATTGCTAAAAGTCGAATTAACTAACATTATATTATTATTGTTAATAATATTTTGTATTAAAGATTCTAACTCTTCGTGTTCCATGTCAAATATATGATAAATTTTTGCATTTTCATCTAAAATTTTATGAATACCTAATATCATATTATACATTGTATTCGTTGGATTCCATGCTTCTGGATTAAAATATGATAATTTACTTATTGCAATATCTAAATTATTATCAAGTTTATTTTTAAACGAAATATTTGGCGGAAAGTAAGGATATAGATTCGGATTTAATTTAATATTCATCTTAATACCTTCAATTCCTAATTGTCCTAATTCGGTTGTTAGTTTATCATTTATGAATGACGTAAATAAGATATCAAAATCAAACATATTATCTTTAATGATTAATGTAAATTTATCATTATTATCTAATGATTGTAATTCCTTAATTATGATTTCAATGATATGTTCTTTTGTAATATGTAATTTTTGACAATCAAATCCATTCAAATCATAAAATTCATATGCTTTTTGTTTAAGTTCGTTACTATTAAAATTATAATTATCTGGAATATGTAGATTCAAATAAGGATTCCATATAAATTCATCTGTTTTCTTTATTATTCTAGATTTTTCTTTACGAAATATATAATTATCATGTTGTTCATTTACATCATTTAAATATCTAGATAAATTTTCAAGATATGAATATAAATTATTTGATCTTAATTTAATTGATTCAATTTTAGTTCCAAAATCGACACCATCCGAATGTAAATGAAATGTCTTTGTATCTAAATTACATGAGTGAAATATGTTGTTATAATAAATCATACATACTATGTTATTTTCTGAATTATTGTAGTTTATTACTTTTATATCATTATTTAAATATATTGTTTCCCAGGATAAAAGTTCACTTAAATCGGATGATAGTATCTTTTTTTGGATAATATCAACGTCCATCTTATTAAAATACTGTAATTCCATATTTGATTAATTTATAATAAAGATTTATCTATAAATCAATCAATTTATCAATTTTATATAAAAAATGTTAATATTTATTTATTGTATAAATAAATATATTTCCTAATAATAGAAAATATTAATTCAATTCGCGACCTTCAATCGCAGCCCTAACTGCAGATAATCCTTTGTCATTTAGAATCGAGTAAAGTGCATCCATTGGGGTAATCTCGCACTTTACTGTTTTCACCTCACCTGTCAATTCATCTAGAACTTCGTCCTCTTTCTTACTATCTAAAAAAATTGTCTTAAACACAGAAGGAGACCAGCCAGAAAGCAACATTGTACCCGCATTGTCTGCAGTAGTTGGGTATCCTACACTTCCAGAACGAACATTCAGGAAAATGATTGTAGGCGGTTCCATTCCAATATCTTGGAATCCTTTCTTGATCTCCGTATCTAATGGATCAGAATTTTTGTCCGCTTTATCCATCTGCATATCAGACACAATCAAGAACTTCTTAGGTACTTGATCATGTGGAATCTTCTTCGTGACGATCATTTTAAGGATCATACCCATTGCTTTCTTAAAATCAGTACTAAATCCAACATCTGCACCTTGTAGAGAAGAAACCTTATCAACAAATGTAAGTGCACCTGATAGATCGTGCCAGGTGGGGTCTGTAGAAAATGTCATAACTAAATCCTTGAAGGAGCTAGATGTTAATTGAGAGCATAGTATTCCCATTGCGATGGACACTTTTATTGGGAGAGCATCCTCCCACATCATTGATCCTGAAACATCCGACATACAAATAATATCTGTATTCCCTTCCGGTATAGCAGTCTGAATCTGTTCTTTGACACTATTAAGAAGATCTCCCCATTGTGCGTTAGTAAGCTTTTTTTTGGCAGTAGATGGCCGATTTAGAGCTTTGTTAACAAGTTCATGTGGATGAAGTTGTTTACCATTTATCTTTCGGCCACTCACAATATGTTCCAATATATTGTTACGACAGGCAATACGATCTTCGTTATCTGGATAACGATTTCCAGTTTCTTCTTCTGTTCCAATTGGATCTTGATTGAGTTTCTCATTCAGAAGTGCATCCATATTTTTCGAGAAGCAGTTAGATGTAATCTTTGCGACGTTGATCTTCGAAAACTCTTGCGCGCACATCTTAACTTCTGGGACTTCCAATTTCTTTCGCAGAGATGTTACAAGTTTGCGATAGTCGGCCTTGCTCTTGCGCCAGTGTGCTGAGACTAATTTCTTATCTGCATCAGTTTTGCAAGGCAATGAATTCAAATGCGGATACATCTTTTTGCAGGTCTCCGATACTGCATTTAAATGTGTATCAAATTCAGTGCCTTCAGATGCAGCCCACTTTGCACAAAAAGAAAGCTGGGGTATCTCTCCCGTGCTTTCAGCACGAATCATAATGTTTAAATCAATAAAAAGTTGATCAGCAAACATGCTCCATATCTTTGGAGCAAATGGGGAATAGTCAACGCCATTGACGGGACTACACTTAATATTCTTCAAAAGAAGAAGAAAATCCTTCCAGTATCCATATTCTGGAATCAAACTCAAGAGATCAATCATGGTGGAAGGATAATATTCGTATAATATCTTATACATGGTGTAAAAAATCTTTTTTTCACCCTTACCTCCTCTATTCCAGCGTGTCTGAAAAAGAAG
>JGI20154J14316_10000398_pt1 | contig 39069 bp, 30 predicted proteins | sample COG_04_FD_14316 | JGI IMG/M metagenome (IMG submission 14316)
GGTGCCGGTCGCGCCAAGCTGCGTGTGCTGAACCGCCGATGGCCTACCATAGCCTGTTGGTTGCTTGCCGCTGTCGTGGCAGCCGTGAATTACTTTGCGGTCTCACCACTCATTGTGAATGCCAGAGCGAGCGGCGGCGATTTGGCGTTTTGGCACGGCATGGGTAGCGGTTTAATGCTCATCCAATGGATACTCGCCACCGTGCTGGCGTGGCGTTTGTTGGACCTAGCCGACGCCTAAGCAGCCGACGCGCTGGCTGCGGCGACGGTGTTGAGCATCAGCATGGTAATGGTCATCGGGCCAACCCCACCCGGTACGGGCGTGATGTGACCGGCCACTTGGCTGACGGCTTCGAAGTCCACGTCACCGCAGAGCTTCCCTGCATCATCGCGGTTCATTCCCACATCCAACACGATCGCTCCGGGCTTCACCATGTCGGCCGTGACGAGATGACGCCGACCAACCGCAGCCACGATTACGTCAGCTTGCAGCGTATGCAGCTTCAGGTCGGGTGTACCGCTGTGGCAAATGGTGACGGTGGCATTTTTTTGCAGCAGCATCATCGCCATGGGCTTGCCAACAATGTTGGAGCGTCCAATCACGACGGCATGCTTGCCCTTTAAATCGACGCCGGCACCGTTGTTAAGGCTCTCCAGCATTTTGATACAGCCAAACGGCGTGCAGGGCCAAAAACCAGGTTGGCCGACCATGAGTGCGCCCGCGCTGGCGACATGAAAGCCATCGACGTCCTTGGTGGGCGCGATGGCCTCAATGACTTTCTGAGCGTCTATATGCGCGGGTAAGGGGAGTTGAACCAAAATGCCGTGGATGGACGAGTCTTGGTTGAGCGCGTCGATGCGTTCCAAAAGGGCGTGCTCGCTCAGGGTCGCCGGTTGGCGCTCTAGCACCGAGTGTATGCCCATGTCCTCGCAGGCCTTGACCTTGTTGCGAACGTAGACTTGGCTGGCAGGATCATCGCCCACCAAGATGACTGCGAGGCCGGGTTGTGTGCCCCTCGCGGTGAGTTGCTGAATGGTGGTCGTGGCTTGGGCTCGGAGTTGCGTGGAAAGGGCTTTACCGTCAATAAGTTGGGCGCTCATGTGTTCAAGCTGTCTTCGCGTTACCGGCTGGCGTTAAGGCAATTTTTAGTAGGTCGGCGACGGTATTCGCGTTGAGCTTTTCCATGATGTTTGCCCGGTGGGCTTCCACCGTTTTGATGCTGATGTTGAGGTCGTCCGCAATTTGCTTATTGAGTCGGCCCGCAACGATGCGCTCTAACACCTGCGCCTCTCGTGAAGTTAGTTTTGCCATCAGCGCATCGCGTGTGGCGGCGAGGTGGAATTGCTCGAACGACTCTTGAGCCCGGTCTAGCATGCGCTCTACCAAGGCAGTCAGGTCGTCTTCATTGAAAGGCTTTTGCACAAAATCTAGCGCGCCTTTTTTCATCGCCTCAACCGCCATAGGTACGTCGCCATGGCCGGTGATGAAAATAATAGGCAGTGGTGACAGGCGCTCTGTTAGGCGGTCTTGTAACTCCAAGCCCGTCATACCCCCCATGCGAATATCGGCGACCAAGCAAGCCACCTCCCTGGGGTCATAGCGACTGAGGAAACCTTCGGCTGACTCGAAACAGCGTACGTGATAGTCCTTGCCTTCAAGCAGCCACTGCAGGGAATCACGAACAGCTTCGTCATCATCGACAATGTAAACAGTACCTTTTTTAGAGGACAGGTTCATACTATTCCTTGATTTTTTCCGTTATGCGAGAGGCAGCCGGCGGCAGAGACGTGGCGTCTGTAGATGGTTTAGTGGGGATCCAAAAGCTAAAACAGCACCCGGCAAGTTCCTCTCCATTGTAAAGGTTCTGTGCGGCCATTCGGCCTTGGTGAGATTCGACGATGCTGCGGCATAGTTTCAGGCCAATGCCCATGCCTTCGTCCTTGGTGCTGTAGAAGGCGTCGTATATACGACCCAGTATCTCCGGCGGGATCCCGGTTCCGTTGTCCTGAACCAAAAACTCCACCCCATCTTGATCTTGCGCGCGCTTGGGTTTAATTTGCAGCTCGATGATCCTTTGGCCGACCGGGCGGCCAGCGGACTGTATCGACTCTGCTGCATTTTTGATGAGGTTGACCAAGACCTGCTCGATCAATATACGGTCAACGGGGAGCAGGGGCAGCCGCTCAGCGACATACGGCATCAACCGCACTTGGTGGCGTCGCAGTTCAATGTCTGCCAGTTCAGAGGCGCTGACAACCATGGCGTTGACATCGGTCGGGCTACGGTTGGGCTCACTGCGCTTGACGAATGCGCGTATGCGCGCAATGACCTGCCCAGCACGTTTAGCCTGATGGCTGGTTTTTTCCAGCGCAACGATTAAGTCATCCTCTGAGATACCTTTGGTCCGGAGGCGGGAGACCATGCCTGAGCAGTAGTTGCTAATCGCAGTCAGCGGCTGATTGAGTTCATGGGCGACGCTGGACGCCATCTCACCCATGGTGATGAGGCGGCTGGCATTTTGTGCCCGCTCCACTTGGAGCGCCGCTTGTGCTTGCGCCTCGTGCCTGAGGGTGATGTCGGTTGCGATCACGATTTGTGCCAAGCGGCCATCGACCCAACTGATATATCGTGAGCGGACTTCCAACCAGCGACCCAGTGGCTCCATGTAGACCTCGGTGTCGTTGGCTCTGGCCTCCAATAAATCAGTCGTCGGGATCCCGCCCAGTTCAGAGGTCTCTACGCGCTCACTGTCGTCATTGCGCTGTGCCTCCGCACGCATACCGATTTGCGCTTGCGTGATGACCGCGTAGTGGCCAAGTGAGCGGTCATCAAACCAGTTTCGGTATTGCTTGTTGGCAAACAGCAGCTCGTGCCCCCCGATGCTGGCGACGGACACCGCCGCGTCCAAGCTCTCTAGTACCGTGGTGAAGCGCTCGTGCGCGGCGCTGAGTTCCTCTCGGATGCGCTTGGGCTCTGTGATGTCGGTCATAGACGTCATCCAACCCGTCTGCACGCCGTTGGGATCTACCAAAGGCGAGACATACATACGGGCCGCGAAGATACCCCCGTTTTTTCTTTGCACCCGCACCTCGAACCCCGATGCGTTGGAGCGCCCTTTCAGCTCGTCCTCCAAGCGCCCCATGAGCATGGCGCGGTCCTCATCAGGCCAATAGGGAAATGGCGGTAAGTGGCCAATCAGCTCAGACTCAGACCAGCCGGTCATTTGACAGAACGCCGGGTTGACGTAGGTGATGCAGCCTGACATGTCCAGCGCGCGCATGCCCGTCAACATGGAGTTCTCCATGGCACGGCGAAAATTAGTTTCCGCGATCAACGCATGTTGTGCCTCTGCTCGCCGACGGTTGTGGCGCCAGTTCCCCATCAGCATCCAAATGGTCAGCGCGCTGAGGGCGGCAATCACCCAAAAAATGGCGCTACCCAAGACCCCTTGTGAGGTCCGCCACGTGCGGGCTTTGATGGTGAGGCTGCTGCCAATCGGGGATACCGGCAGCTCGTAGGTTGGCATTTGAGCCTTCCACGGTAGCCAGTCTCCCAGCATGGGGCGTGCGGGCGGTACATTGCCCGCCAGCGTATTGCCTTGACTATCGACCAAAGCAACCGCGTACTTGGTCACCACTTCGGCGGGTAGGCCGTAGCGCAACAACCCCTCTATAGAGAATTCCCCCACTAGCGTGCCTTTGACTTTGCCCGCGCCGAAGATGGGTACCAAAATCATGAAGTTTGCGCCGTCATCCATGCCGCTGTAGGTGGTACTGTTAACGATCGGTCTGGTAAAAATCGTTTGCTGTAATTCTTTGACGGCGTCCAGACCGCCCGCGCTGCGCGCGTTGTCTATGACATCGCCCACGAACCGTGTGCGGGTCAAGGCGGCGGTATGCGCGCTTTGCGTCGCAATCACGCGGTTGTTGGCGTCTAGCCATGACACCGTATCTAAGTCTTGCGATGTGGCAAAAAGACCAGGCGTGCGTTCCTGAAAAGCCTTGGTGCCTATCCGCTTGGTTGTGAGCGCGCCAGCGAGGCTGGTGAGTTGGTCTTGTGCAGAGATGATGTGCAAACGGAGGCGTTGTTGGGCGTAAGCAACGTCGCGGGTAATCGTCTCTTGTTCTCTGTCCATTTCTTCAATGCGCAGGTAGCCAATGGCCAGCACGATGGCGAGCAAGAAAACGAGTACGGCTATCAAGGGGGCAAATGTGGCGACGCGGTCTTGGGAGGCGGTCGATTGCGCGCGCCACCAGCGGCGCCATAGGCGGCTTGGCACCTTTAAGGTCGTGCGTCCCTGCCGCTGGCGGGGGCGGGAATCTGGGTCGGGCGGCTTCGGTGCAGTCATTCGGTAAGTGTAGAGCGATCACGTCGCAGATCGGTGGCCTCGATGCGGTTTTGGATCGACGTTATGGATGGTGTTAATCGGGGTTGAAAGTTCATAATATGAAATTCAATCGCGCATATTGAAAAAAAGTTCGAATTGTGGGACACTTTTCGACACTGAAAAAAGTCAACAGACTAGATCCCCATATTAAACGGGCTGATATCAAAGGAGACAGCATGTCCGATAAACCTGAAATAAGTGCAATGGCTGACGAGTTCGCAGCGGAGACACGCGAGTGGCTGGAGTCATTTGACGCGCTGCTTGCAGCCAATGGACCCGAGCGGGCCCACCAACTGCTGGAGGAGATGCTCGAGCACGCACGTCAACAGAGCTTGGACATGCCGTTCTCAGCAACGACAGGTTACGTCAACTCCATCGAGCCCGGCGAAGAGGCACACTCGCCTGGTAACTTGGAACTAGAAGGACGCTTGCGCGCCTACATGCGTTGGAATGCCATGGCAATGGTGGTGAAAGCCAACCGCCTGCATCCAGAAGATGGGGGCGATTTGGGGGGACACATCTCCTCATTCGCGTCTTTGGCGCATATGTTTGCAGCGGGCTTTAATCACTTTTGGCACGCGGCCAACGAGGAGCATGGCGGTGACTTGCTTTACATCCAAGGCCACAGTGCGCCGGGTGTGTACGCCCGCGCGTTTTTGGAAGGTCGATTGAGTGAAGACCAATTGTTGAACTTCAGGCAAGAGGTGGGTGGGAAGGGGCTGTCGTCTTACCCGCACCCTAAGTTGATGCCTGAGTTCTGGCAATTCCCCACGGTATCCATGGGCTTGGGCCCATTGATGGCGATTTATCAGGCGCGGTTTTTAAAGTACCTGCATGCCCGTGGGATCGCAAATACCGCTAACCGCAAGGTGTGGGTGTTCTGCGGTGACGGCGAGATGGACGAGCCTGAGAGCCTAGGCGCCATTGGCTTGGCTGCGCGTGAAGGGCTGGACAACCTCATCTTCGTGGTGAACTGTAATCTCCAGCGTTTGGATGGTCCCGTGCGCGGTAACGGAAAAATTGTGCAAGAGTTGGAAGGTGAATTCCGCGGGGCGGGGTGGAACGTGATCAAGCTCTTGTGGGGTTCTGAGTGGGACGAGCTGTTAGCGCGGGACAAAGAGGGCGCCCTGAAAAAGATCATGATGGACACCTTGGACGGCGATTACCAAGGCTTCAAAGCCAACGACGGTGCGTTCGTTCGTAAGAACTTTTTCGGCCGGGATCCCCGTACGTTAGAGCTGGTCGCCAAGATGACCGATGAGGAAATCTTCAAGCTCCGTCGTGGCGGCCATGATGCCAATAAAGTCTACGCGGCCTATCACAGCGCGGTGAACACGAAAGACCAGCCCACGGTGCTGTTGATCAAGACCGTGAAGGGTTACGGCATGGGCAAAGCGGGTGAGGGCAAGAACACCGCGCACCAAGCAAAAAAATTGAGTGACGAGGATGTGCGCAACTTCCGCGATCGCTTCAACATTCCAATTCCGGACAGCGAACTGAAAGATCTGCCGTTTTACAAACCGGCGGATGACACCCCAGAGATGCGCTACCTGCATGCGCAGCGTGAAAAGCTGGGAGGCTACTTGCCAAAACGCTTGCCCAAGGCGGAGGAGTCTTTCAAGGTCCCTGAGCTGGATGCGTTCAAAGCGGTGCTCGAGCCAACAGCCGATGGCCGGGAAATTTCTACCACCCAAGCGTATGTGCGTTTCTTGACGCAACTGCTGCGCGACAAAGAGTTGGGCCCGCGCGTGGTTCCCATTCTGGTCGATGAGGCGCGTACCTTCGGTATGGAAGGGATGTTCCGCCAAATCGGTATTTATAACCCCCAAGGCCAGTTGTACACGCCGCAAGACCGTGACCAAGTCTCCTATTACAAGGAAGACAAGGCCGGACAAATTTTGCAAGAGGGTATCAACGAGGCAGGCGGTATGGCCTCCTGGATTGCGGCGGCAACGTCCTACAGCACGAACAACCGGATCATGATTCCGTTCTTCGTGTACTACTCCATGTTTGGTTTCCAGCGTATTGGTGACCTCGCGTGGGCCGCTGGGGATATGCAGGCGCGTGGCTTCTTGCTGGGCGGCACCTCTGGACGCACGACCTTGAACGGCGAGGGCTTGCAGCACGAAGATGGCCACAGCCATATTTTGGCAGGCACGATTCCAAACTGCGTCTCCTACGATCCCACCTATGCCCACGAGGTTGCGGTCATCATGCAAAACGGTTTGAAGCGCATGGTGGAGAACCAAGAGAATGTGTATTACTACATCACCTTGCTCAACGAAAACTATGCCATGCCCGGTTTGGTGGCGGGCACCGAAGAGCAGATTATTAAGGGTATGTATTTGCTCAAGCCAGGTGCCAAGGGCAAGCAGCGGGTGCAGTTGCTAGGTAGCGGAACGATTCTGCGTGAAAGCATTGCCGCACAAGCGCTATTGCAAGACGACTGGGGCATTAGCGCCGATGTCTGGAGCTGCCCAAGTTTTAATGAGCTCACCCGCGAGGGGCAAGACGCTGATCGTTGGAACCTATTGCACCCCACGAAGAAGGCGCGTACCTCCTTTGTTGAGCAGCAACTCAGCACCAGCACTGGCCCTGTGGTCGCCGCAACCGACTATATGAAGGCCTTCGCCGAGCAGATTCGCCCGTTCATTCCCAAGGGTCGCACTTATCGTGTGCTGGGCACCGACGGCTTCGGTCGCAGTGACTTCCGTTCACGTCTGCGTGAGCACTTCGAAGTCAACCGTCACTACGTCGTGGTAGCGGCACTCAAGGCGCTTGCCGATGAGGGCACAGTGCCCGCAAAGACGGTCGCAGATGCCATTAAGAAATACGGTATCGACGCGGAAAAAATCAATCCTTTGTACGCTTAACCGACGCACGGAACGGAGAACAAACACATGTCTATGATTCAAGTGAATGTGCCCGACATCGGCGACTTCGACGAAGTCGCGGTGATCGAGTTGTTGGTGGCGGTGGGCGACACGGTCACGAAAGACCAATCCCTCATTACCGTGGAGTCCGATAAGGCCTCGATGGAGATCCCATCCAGCCATGCGGGCGTGGTGAAGGCGATCCACGTTAAGTTGGGTGACAAGGTCAAACTAGGCTCGTTGATGTTGGAGTTGGAAGGGGCCGCTGACGCGCCCCCCGTCGCTGCCGCACCAACGTCATCACCAACGTCATCACCATCACCCACGCCAGCACCGGCAGCGCCTGTCTCTGCCGCTGCCCCAGCCGGTGATGTGGCGTTGCACGTACCCGATATTGGCGACTTTAAAGACGTTGCCGTGATCGAGATTTTGGTCGCCGTGGGTGACACGGTGACGCAAGAGCAATCCCTCATCACCGTTGAGTCTGATAAAGCCTCTATGGAAATTCCCAGCAGCCATGCGGGTGTGTTGAAGGCGCTGAGCGTGAAAATTGGGGACGTCGTGAATATTGGCGATCTCATCGGTGCCATTACGGTGGCCGGTGTCGCGCCTGCAGCCCCTGCAGCTGCTGCAGCGACACCTGCCGCCGCCCCAGCGGTTGCCGCCACGCCCGCGCCTGCCGCTGTCGCTGCGGTAGCGCCGCCGGTGGCATCGTCGGCGAGCGTGGCCGCGCACAACCCGACGGTCGCGCCGTCGGGGAGCCTGCCGTATGCCTCGCCGTCCGTACGCAAGTTTGCGCGCGAACTGGGCGTGCCCTTGGCAGAAGTAAAAGGCTCGGGCGCAAAAGGGCGTATCACGCAAACCGATGTGCAGCAATTTACCCGCGCCGTGATGAGCGGGGCGGCGAAGACCACTGCGCAGGGTGCAACCTCAGGCGCCGGCGACTCGGGTGCGGCGCTGGGCTTGCTGCCATGGCCCAAAGTGGACTTTGCCAAGTTCGGTCCTGTTGAGCGCATTGAACGCTCGCGCATTAAGAAAATTAGCGCGGCTAATTTACACCGCAACTGGGTGATGATTCCTCATGTGACCAATCACGATGATGCGGATATTACCGAGTTAGAGGCATTCCGTGTTTCGACCAACAAGGAAAATGAGAAATCAGGGGTGAAGGTCACGATGCTGGCCTTCCTCATCAAGGCCTGTGTCGCGGCCTTGAAGAAGTTTCCTGAGTTCAACAGCTCGCTGGACGGCGAGCAGCTGGTGATGAAGCAGTACGTGAACATTGGTTTTGCCGCCGACACGCCGAATGGCTTGGTGGTCCCGGTGATCAAAGACGCCGATAAAAAAGGGGTGCTTCAGATAAGTCAAGAAATGGGCGAGCTGGCCAAGAAAGCCAGAGATGGCAAGTTGGGCCCTGCAGATATGACGGGTGCCTGCTTCACCATTTCTAGCTTGGGCGGCATTGGTGGACGGTACTTTACGCCCATCATCAACGCACCAGAGGTCGCTATTTTGGGCGTGTGCCGTTCGACCACTGAGCCGGTATGGGACGGGAAGGCCTTCCAGCCTCGCTTGATGTTGCCGCTCTCTTTGTCGTGGGATCACCGCGTGATCGACGGGGCTGCGGCGGCGCGTTTTAACGCCTATCTCGGCCAAATCTTGGCGGACTTCCGTCGCGTGTTGCTGTAAGGAGCTGATATGGCATTGATTGATGTACAGGTCCCTGACATTGGCGACTTTGACGAGGTTGCCGTTATTGAGGTCTTGGTTAACGTCGGGGATACCGTCGCCGTGGACCAGTCTTTGGTGACCGTGGAGTCAGACAAGGCATCCATGGAAATTCCGTCTAGCCACGCAGGCGTGGTCAAGGCGATGACTGTCAAGCTCGGTGACAAAGTCACCAAGGGTTCCGTGTTGCTACAAGTGGAAGCGCAAGTGGATGCGGCCATCCCAGCAGCGGCTGCGACCGCAGCACACACCACAGCCGCACCAGAGGCCAAGGCAGCCGTGCCCGCAGCGGTAGCTGCAAGAGCGCCCGCGGTGGCGGTCGATGCGCCCAGCGATACCGACTGCGACTTGTTGGTTTTGGGCGGTGGCCCGGGTGGCTATTCGGCTGCATTCCGTGCCGCCGATCTGGGCTTAAAAGTCATTGTGGTGGAGCGCTATGCCACGATTGGGGGCGTTTGCTTGAATGTTGGCTGCATCCCCTCTAAGGCGCTGTTGCACGTGGCGGCGGTGATGGACGAGGTCAAGCACTTTGATGCCTTGGGCATTAGCTTCGGCGCGCCCGAGGTGGACTTGAACAAGCTGCGTACACACAAAGAGAACGTCATTGGCAAGCTGACTGGTGGCTTGGCTGCAATGGCCAAAATGCGCAAGGTGGAGATTGTGCGTGGCGTGGGCAATTTTGTGGGCTCTCACCAGTTGGAGGTGGCTGAGACCGAGGGCTCGGCGCAGGCGTTGACGGGCGTGAAGCGCACGCTGAGTTTTAAGCGCGCCATCGTGGCGGCAGGCTCGCAGGCGATGCGTTTGCCCTTCATGCCAGAAGATCCGCGCGTGGTTGACAGCACGGGCGCACTGGCGCTCAAGTCAGTCCCTAAACGCATGCTGATTTTGGGCGGCGGCATTATTGGCCTGGAAATGGGTACGGTGTATTCGACGTTGGGTGCACGCCTGGACGTGGTCGAGATGATGGATGGCCTGATGCAGGGCGCAGACCGCGATCTGGTGAAGGTGTGGCAAAAAATGAACGCAGACCGTTTTGACAACATCATGTTGAAAACCAAAACGGTGGCGGCACGTGCCACGGCTGAGGGTATTGAGGTCACCTTTGAGGGCGAGGGTGCGCCAGCGCCACAGACCTACGACCTGGTGTTGCAGGCCGTGGGTCGATCTCCAAATGGTAAAAAAATTGGCGCAGACGCAGCGGGTATTGCCGTGACGGATAGGGGTTTTATCGACGTCGACATTCAGATGCGTACCAATGTGGGTCACATTTTTGCGATCGGCGATATCGTCGGGCAACCGATGTTGGCGCACAAAGCCGTACACGAGGCGCATGTGGCCGCCGAGGTCATTGCTGGCGAACTACAGGGTAATGCCGAATTAGCCAGCGCGGCCTTTAACGCACGGGTCATACCGAGTGTGGCGTATACCGATCCGGAGGTGGCTTGGGTTGGTTTGACCGAGGACCAAGCCAAAGCGCAGGGGATTAAGGTTAAAAAGGGTCTTTTCCCTTGGACGGCATCGGGCCGTGCGATTGCCAATGGTCGCGATGAGGGCGTCACCAAACTGCTGTTTGATGACTCACCAGAAGCGCACGGTCATGGCAAGATTCTGGGCGGTGGGATGGTCGGCACGCATGCGGGCGACATGATTGGTGAAGTTGCGTTGGCCATTGAGATGGGTGCGGACGCGGTGGACATCGGTAAGACGATTCATCCACACCCGACGCTAGGCGAGAGCATTGGTATGGCGGCAGAGGTCGCGCATGGCAGCTGTACCGATTTGCCACCCACGCGTCGTAAATAGGCAAGGTGATAAGCGGGCTGTGCCCGCCGTTCCCTGTCTATGGTTGCTCGATTTCCGCGAAGGCTTGCTCGGCTAGCGGCGGCGTTGCCACGCGGTGGGCGGCTTCGAAGCGGCGCGTCCAATAGCTGCGACGCATGTCGCTGATCCGGACACGGGCGCCTGGCTTGGGCGCATGCACAAACTTCCCGTCACCGACGTAAATGCCAACATGGCTAAACGGGCGGCGCATGGTGTTGAAAAACACCAAATCGCCTGGTCGCATGTCCGCTACGTCTATGGGCTGCGAGGCGGCAGCTTGCTCAGAGGACACGCGTGGTAAACGGATGCCAGCGGTCTGCCTGAAGACCGCTTGGACCAAGCCACTGCAATCTAGCCCCATGCTTGTTTTGGATCCACCCCAAATGTAGGGCACGCCGATGAGGCCGATGGCATTCAAGGACACCTGAGATGAGAGGCTGAGCCCTTCTTTGTTGCTGGGGTGCCAGCGGGCGATTAAACCCTTGGTGCTTAAAAACTGTCGCAGCGTGTCGGTCGGTTCACCGTTCGCGCCCCATGTCAGCTTAGGCAGGCTTGACAAGGCACACACCAAGAGCAGGGCCAAGCCCATGCGCCAGCGCGAAGTATCTAAGGTTAGCCTGTCTCTCATACAGAAATAATAACTTAAAAAATAATTTAATCAATCACTTAGGCTGGCATTTTGATGTTTTTTGGTGGAAATGGCTCTTAGGTGAACGCCAAGGTCGGGCAGACCCTGAGCGGTGGTTGACAATAGAGGCTTATTTTGAAAGGACGCTCCGTGTTACTAGATGCAGATCAATGTCAGTTGGTGCTTATCGATTACCAAACGCGGCTGATGCCCGTGATTCACGACGGCGAGCGAGTGACCCGGAAGGCGCGGTTATTGGCACGCATAGCCCACTTGATGGGCGTTCCCGTTTGGGCAACCACCCAGCGCGCCGCGGCATTGGGCCCATTCGTGCCAGATTTGGCCTCATTGGTCACGCAACCCTTGGACAAGGTCGCCTTCAACGCCTGTGCGGAGGGGCTGCTACAGCGACTGCAACCGCCGGTAGCGCGCACGCCCGGGCATGGAAAGAACGCGCGCAGTCTACCCAAGCATTTGCGCCAGTCTGCGGCGGCTGAAGAGCCCCCTGAGATGACCCGCCCGGTGATCGTATTAGCCGGCGTCGAGGCGCACGTGTGCCTACTCCAAACCGCGCTGAGTTTGGTGGAGCAAGAGCTGGAGGTTTGGGTGGTAAGCGACGCGAGCGGCTCGCGCGATGTGCGTGACAGTGACGCCGCTTTTGACCGTTTGGCAGGTAACGGCGTTGAGCTTGTCACCACTGAAATGGCCGCGTTCGAGTGGTTGGGCGATGCTGAGCATCCCGATTTCTCAGAAGCACTTACGCTGATTAAAGCGGGTTAACAAACCGGGTTAACAAAGCGTGGATGGCATGGTACGGTAGGCATCGACCGCCCCAAGCCTCTGCACGTGCCGCAGGTGTCAGTCTCCTGCAAGACAGGTCCCAATAATGGAGGCTTGGTTTATTGATTGGTCGATCGTGCGCATTTGCAAGTTAGCAGACGCCGGCGGTTACCCCCTTTGAGGCTAGGATAGACATGAGCGCTGAACGCGACTTTGCAGCGGTATACCGGGAATCCCTGGAGCAACCTGAACTTTTTTGGCGCGAGCAGGCCACCCTGATCGATTGGCAGCGCCCATTTGATGTGGTGTGTGATAACAGCAAGCCACCGTTTGCTAAGTGGTTTGTGGGCGGGCAAACCAATCTATGCCATAACGCGGTCGATCGCCACGCAGCGACGCACCCCGACAGAAACGCGCTGATTTTCGTATCAACCGAGACCGATACCGAGCGTACCTACACCTTCCGTGAGTTGTTGGCCGAGGTGAAGACCATGGCCAGTGTGTTGAAGGCGCAGGGGGTGGGGAAAGGTGACCGCGTCTTGATCTACATGCCCATGATTCCCGAGGCAACGTTCGCCATGTTGGCGTGCGCACGTATTGGTGCAATTCATTCGGTGGTGTTCGGTGGCTTTGCAAGTGTGAGCCTTGCCAGCCGCATAGACGACTGTACCCCGACAGTGGTGGTGAGTGCGGATGCCGGTTCTCGTGGCGGGAAGGTCGTGCCATACAAACCCCTGCTGGATGAGGCCATTCTCTTGGCCGCGCACAAGCCGGCTAAGGTGTTACTGGTTGACAGGGGCCTGAGTGCGATGGCGCTTCAAGCAGAGCGTGATCTTGACTACGCCGTGGTGTCAGCCGCTCACCGCGATGCGGATGTGCCTTGCGAGTGGCTGGCGTCGACTGATACCAGCTACATCTTGTATACCAGCGGTACGACAGGCAAGCCCAAGGGGGTGCAACGTGACGTCGGGGGCTATGCAGTCGCGTTGGCGGCGAGTATGCAGCACATTTTTATGGGGCAAGCTGGGGAGACCTACTTTGCCACCAGTGATATTGGCTGGGTGGTTGGGCACTCCTACATTGTCTATGGGCCACTGATTGCGGGGATGGCGACCGTTATGTACGAGGGCTTGCCGATTCGACCCGATGCGGGTATCTGGTGGCAAATGGTTGAGAAATACCGAATTTCGGTCATGTTCAGTGCCCCACCGCCATTCGCGTTTTAAAAAAATACGACCCCGCCTTCATTAAAAATGCCGATCTTTCCAGCCTCAAAGGCCTGTTCTTAGCCGGGGAGCCGTTGGACGCGCCGACCGCGAGTTGGATATCCGATGCATTAGAACGCCCCGTCATTGACAACTACTGGCAAACCGAGACCGGCTGGCCGATTTTGACCTTGGCAAATGGTATTTCCGAGGGCAAGACGAAGTTAGGCAGTCCGGGTGTGCCCATGTATGGCTATGACGTCAGAATCATCGACGAGCAAACCGGCCAAGACATCACTGAGCCCAATACCAAGGGGGTGGTTGCCATTGAGGGGCCTATGCCCCCGGGCTTCATGCAGACGGTTTGGCAAGACGACAAACGGTATGTCGACACCTATTGGCGCAGTATTCCTGGCCGCTTGGTTTACAGCAGCTTTGACTGGGGCATTCGCGATGCGGATGGTTACTTCTTTATCTTGGGACGGACCGACGATGTGATCAATGTGGCGGGACACCGCTTGGGTACGCGTGAGATCGAAGAGAGTATTGCGAGCCATAGCGCGATCATGGAGGTGGCTGTGGTGGGTGTGGCGGATCAGCTGAAAGGACAAGTCGCGATGGCCTTTGCGGTGTTGAAGGACGCCGATGCCTACGCATCGCCTGAGGCCAAGCTGCAGCTCGAGGGGGCCCTCATGAAAGTGGTCGACGAGCAGTTGGGGGCAGTGGCGAGACCGTCGCGTATCCGCTTTGTGACGTTGCTGCCCAAGACCCGCAGCGGCAAGCTCCTACGCCGTGCGATTCAAGCGGTTTGCGAGGGGCGCGATCCCGGTGACCTCACGACCATGGACGACCCCAGCGCCTTGGCGCAGGTAACCGCCTTGGTGGGCGGTAGCTGACCGAGACGGGGACTCCCCGCTAGCCCTGCTGAGTTGAGTTAGGGCGCGATAAGGGCTATGATTGACTTGTTAATCACTATATTCAATTTCGCGCATGAATGAACATAACCAAGTGGCCAATCAGCAGACCCCGGACGCGGAGGCATCTCAACCGGAGGGCGCCCGCGTTTTTGAGTTGGCGGCTGAGTTGTTCAGTGTGCTCTCAACGCCCATGCGCTTGCGTATCCTGAGCGCCTTGTGCAACGAGGAGAAGTCGGTCAGCCAAATGCTGACCGAGATCGATACCACTCAGCCTAATTTATCTCAGCACCTAAACGTACTGTACCGATGCGGCGTCTTAGCGAAGCGCAAGCAGGGAACACAGGTTATCTATCGGGTGCAAAGTGAGCAGGCGGTAACGCTTTGTCGCAGCGTTTGCACGCAAATTGCCATCGAGATGGACTCGCCGTCGGACGTCCCAGCCGACAAGCGTCTGTTGGCTCGCGTCTTTTAATTGTTACCTCAATCCGCCATCCGGTTCTTTTCACACGACAGATCTCGCCTTTCTAAGGCCTTATCTGCCTATTTGCCCACATCGGTCTATCTTTTTGGCGTCTATCGCCGATTAGGTGGCAGAATACGGGCTGCACAACGACCCTTCCTTGTCACTGTCGCATCCGCCAATCGGTTCAGCCGTGTCGCGGGAGGTTTTTTTACCCAACTTATGTTTTCCTTAGGAAAACGGAGGTCAGCGAATCAATGAGCGAGACGAACAGCGTCTATATTGCCTTTAACGGCAACTCGTACCTTTTCGGCGGTAACGCACCGTACGTAGAGGAAATGTACGAGAACTATCTCGACAACCCCAGCAGTGTGACGGATGAGTGGCGAAGCTACTTTGATGCCTTGCAAAACGTGCCGGCTGTCGATGGCTCTGATTCACGTGACCTACCCCATCTGCCTGTTGTCAATGCGTTTGCCGAAATGGCGAAGCAGGGAACGACGCGCGTGGTGCAAAGTAACGCAGACTCCCAAATGGGCAGAAAGCGCGTGGCTGTTCAGCAGCTCATCGCCGCCTACAGAAACGTGGGTGCGCGCTGGGCAGACTTGGATCCGCTGAAGATTGCGGACCGAGAAAACATCCCAGAACTTGACCCCGCTTTCTACGGTTTGACCGACGCGGATCAAGAAACAATTTTCAACACCAGCAACACGTTCTTTGGTAAAGAAACGATGTCGCTGCGCGAGTTGCTCAACGCGTTGCGCGACACGTACTGCGGCACCTTGGGTGCTGAGTACATGTACATCACAGACCAGACGCAAAAGCGTTGGTGGCAAGAGAAGCTGGAGAGTATTCGTAGCAAGGCGGTACTGAACGCTGAGCAGAAAACCCATATTTTGGGTCGCCTCACGGCGGCAGAGGGCTTGGAGCGTTTTCTCCATACCAAATACGTGGGTCAAAAGCGATTCTCCCTAGAAGGTGGTGAGAGTTTCATCGCCGCCATGGATGAGTTGATCATGCGTGCGGGTGAAAAAGGTGTGCAAGAAATTGTGATTGGCATGGCCCACCGCGGGCGCTTGAACGTGCTGGTGAATACCTTAGGCAAAATGCCTAAAGACCTGTTTGCCGAGTTTGATCACACCGCACCTGAAGACTTGCCCAGCGGTGATGTGAAGTACCACCAGGGTTTCTCCAGCGATGTGCCGACACCCGGTGGCCCTGTCCACTTGACGCTCGCGTTCAACCCGTCGCACCTAGAAATTGTGAATCCCGTCGTCGAAGGCTCTGTGCGCGCGCGCATGGATCGTCGTCATGACCCGAAAGGGGAGCAAGTGCTGCCGGTATTGGTTCACGGTGATGCCGCTTTCGCTGGACAAGGCGTGGTCATGGAAACCTTGGCATTGGCCGAGACTCGGGGCTACACCACGGGTGGTACGGTGCATTTGGTCATCAACAACCAGATTGGTTTCACCACGAGTGACCCGCGTGATAGCCGTTCCACACTGTACTGTACCGACGTCGTGAAGATGGTTGAATCACCCGTGTTGCACGTTAACGGTGATGATCCTGAGGCGGTGGTGCTGGCAACGCGCTTGGCACTTGAATACCGCATGGCCTTCCAAAAAGATGTCGTGGTGGACATCGTCTGTTTCCGCAAGCTAGGCCACAACGAGCAAGACACCCCGAGCATCACGCAACCCTTGATGTATCGCCGCGTTGCCACGCACCCTGGCACACGCAAACTGTACGCTGACCGGCTGGCTGCACAGGGAATGGGCGACACCTTAGGCGACGATTTGGCGAAAAGCTATCGTTCTGCTTTGGATGAGGGTCGCCACACTGTTGACCCCGTACTGACGAACTTCAAGAACAAGTTCGCGGTGGACTGGGCGCCCTATTTGGGCAAGCCGTGGACAGATGCGGGTGACACCTCAATTCCTGAGTCAGAGTGGCGTCGTTTGGCCGAGCGTCTGACGACGATTCCAGACCACATCACGCCACATCCGCTGGTTAAAAAAGTGTACGTCGACCGCGCAGCCATGGGGCGTGGTGATGTGCCCGTCGACTGGGGGATGGGCGAGCATATGGCGTTCGCGTCACTGGTCTCTAGCGGTTTCCCTGTTCGCTTGTCTGGCGAAGACTGTGGTCGTGGCACCTTCACGCACCGCCACTCGGTTATTCATGACCAAGGGCGTCAAACACGCCTCGAAGACAACGCCTATGTGCCCTTGGAAAACGTGTCCGAGACACAAGCGCCGTTCGTGGTGATCGATTCCATTTTGTCTGAAGAGGCCGTCTTGGGTTTTGAGTACGGCTATGCATCCAATGACCCCAATACGCTGGTTATTTGGGAGGCCCAGTTCGGTGACTTCGTGAACGGTGCGCAGGTTGTGATCGACCAATTCATCGCGTCAGGCGAGGTGAAGTGGGGCCGTGTAAACGGTATCACGCTGATGTTGCCGCATGGGTACGAAGGACAGGGGCCTGAGCACTCCTCGGCGCGCTTGGAGCGTTTCATGCAATTGGCTGCCGACACAAACATTCAGGTTGTTCAACCGACGACGGCAAGTCAGATTTTCCACGTGCTTCGTCGACAGATGGTGCGTGGTTTGCGTAAGCCGCTGATCATCATGACGCCTAAGAGTTTGTTGCGAGCCAAGGATGCAACGTCACCGATGTCGGAGTTCACAAGCGGTATTTTCCAAACCGTGATCCCCGAGACCAACCCGGCGGTTGTGAAAGCTGCGGCCAAGGTCAAGCGCATCATTTGCTGCTCTGGCAAGGTCTACTACGACCTCATCCGCAAGCGCGAGGAGATGGGCGTCAAAGACGTTGCCGTCATTCGGGTGGAGCAGTTGTATCCGTTTCCACACAAGGCGTTCGCGGCAGAAGTCAAACGCTATCCCAACGCGTCTGACATGGTGTGGTGCCAAGACGAGCCACAGAACCAAGGTGCTTGGTTCTTTGTTCAGCACTACATACACGAAAACATGCGCGATGGTCAGCGACTCGGCTACGCCGGTCGTGCGGCCTCGGCCTCACCCGCTGTGGGCTATGCGCATTTGCACCAAGAGCAACAGAAGGCCCTCATCGAGGGGGCGTTCGGCAAGCTCAAGGGCTTTGTGTTGACGAAATAAGCTGAACCGCATTGATCTAGGTCGCCCATGAACGCGCAACGCCGCGGTCGTGGGCCCTAACCGAAAAGAATTCAAGGAAACTGAAGATGGCAATCGTAGAAGTCAAGGTCCCCCAACTGTCTGAGTCTGTTGCTGAAGCGACGTTGATGACGTGGAAAAAGAAGCCGGGCGACGCCGTGGCGATGGACGAAATTTTGATTGAGGTTGAGACCGATAAAGTGGTCTTGGAAGTGCCCGCACCGGCTGCGGGTGTGATGGCGGAGTTGGTTGAAGCCGATGGCGCAACCGTCGCCTCAGAGCAGGTGATTGCCCGCATTGATACCGATGGCGTTGGTACTGCTGCAGCCCCGGCAGCGGCGGCAAGCGCGCCGGCGGCAGCAGCTGCTCCCGCATCCGCGTCTGCATCGGCACCCGCATCCAGTGCGGCATCGACCAGCAAGGCAGGCGTGGCGTCCCCAGCCGCGGCCAAGCACATGGCCGACAACGGTATGGCCGCCGGCTCGGTTGCAGGAACGGGCAAAGACGGTCGCGTGACCAAGGGTGACGTGTTGGCGGCTGTGGCTGCGCCCAAAGGCGCTGTCACCTCCACCGCATCTATTCCAACGGGCATCCCCCAGACCGCTTTGCAACAAGTCGCCACCTTAGCGCCAGACCTTGGAGACCGTCCTGAGCAACGTGTGCCCATGACTCGTCTGCGTGCGCGCGTGGCTGAGCGCCTCTTGCAGTCGCAAGCGACCAACGCCATCCTGACGACTTTCAACGAAGTCAACATGGCGCCGATCATGGAGTTGCGCAAAAAGTATCAGGACAAATTCGAAAAAGAACACGGTGTTCGCTTGGGCTTCATGAGCTTTTTCGTGAAGGCAGCGGTTGCCGCGCTGAAGCGTTACCCCGTGTTAAACGCCTCTGTAGACGGCAATGACATCGTGTATCACGGTTACTTTGATATCGGTATCGCTGTTGGCTCGCCGCGTGGGTTGGTGGTTCCTATTTTGCGTAACGCAGACCAGTTAAGTTTTGCCGACATCGAGAAAAAGATTGCCGAGTTTGGTAACAAAGCCAAAGAAGGTAAGTTGGGTCTGGATGACATGACGGGCGGCACCTTTTCGATCTCCAACGGCGGGGTGTTCGGCTCTATGCTGTCAACGCCCATCATTAACCCGCCGCAAGCCGCCATTTTGGGCGTGCATGCGACCAAAGATCGCGCCGTGGTTGAAAATGGTCAAGTGGTTGTGCGCCCCATTAACTATCTTGCAATGAGCTATGACCACCGAATCATTGACGGCCGTGAGGCGGTACTTGGTTTGGTGACGATGAAGGAGGCACTTGAGGATCCTTCACGCTTGTTGTTCGGTATTTAATTAGAGAGCGGAAAATATGTCACAGAACTTTGATGTCGTCGTTATTGGTGCGGGCCCAGGCGGGTACGTTGCGGCGATCCGAGCCGCACAGTTGGGCTTTAAAGTGGCCTGTATCGACGAGTGGGAAAACGCAGCCGGAGGCCCTGCGCCTGGCGGTACATGTACCAACGTCGGTTGTATCCCATCCAAGGCCTTGTTGCAGTCATCTGAGCACTTCGAGCAGGCGGGCCATCACTTTGCTGACCATGGGATCGGCATCAAAGGGCTGAGCATGGATGTGGCGCAAATGATTGCGCGCAAGGATGCGGTGGTCAAACAAAACAACGACGGCATCCTGTATTTGTTTAAGAAAAACAAGGTCAGCTTCTTCCATGGTCGTGGCTCATTTTTGTCACGCACCGATGGTCTCTTTGAGTTGTCGGTAACCGGTAAGTCAAACGAGACCCTGCAAACACGGCACGTCATTGTGGCCACCGGTTCATCGGCGCGCCCCTTGCCGGGTATCGAGTTTGATGAGGTGAACGTCCTTTCTAACGACGGCGCCTTGCGCGTGGGTGCAACACCCAAGCGTTTGGGCGTGATTGGGTCTGGTGTGATTGGCCTGGAAATGGGATCGGTCTGGCGCCGTTTGGGTGCCGAGGTGACTGTGCTCGAAGGCTTGCCCACCTTCTTGGGTGCGGTAGACCAACAAATTGCGAAAGAGGCGCATAAGGCCTTTGTCAAGCAGGGCCTAAAGATTGAGCTGGGCGTTAAGGTGGGTGAGATCAAAAACACCAAGAAGACCGTGTCGATTGCCTACACCGATGCAAAAGGTGGTGCGCAAACACTGACCGTTGACAAGCTGATCGTCTCGATTGGCCGCGTCCCCAACACGGCGGGGCTTAACGCAGAAGCCGTAGACCTCAAGCTCGATGAGCGCGGTGCGATTGAGGTGGATGCGAATTGCCGTACCAATGTCGCCGGCGTGTGGGCTGTGGGCGACGTGGTGCGCGGCCCGATGCTGGCGCACAAGGCTGAGGAAGAGGGCGTTGCCGTCGCCGAGCGCATTGCGGGTCAGCACGGTCATGTCGATCTCGACTTGGTTCCTTGGGTGATTTACACCAGTCCTGAGATTGCATGGGTGGGTAAGAACGAGCAACAACTGAAAGAACAAGGCATTGCGTTTAAAGCCGGTACCTTCCCGTTTTTGGCCAATGGCCGTGCGCGCGCATTGGGTGACACGACCGGTATGGTGAAAATGCTGGCGGACGCGACAACCGATGAAATTTTGGGTGTTCACGTGGTTGGCCCCATGGCCAGCGAGTTGATTGCAGAAGCCTGTGTGGCCATGGCATTTAAAGCCAGTAGCGAGGATATAGCGCGTATTTGCCATGCGCACCCGTCCTTGTCTGAGTCAACCAAAGAAGCGGCTTTGGCCGTAGATAAGCGCACCCTGAATTTTTAAGGGAACGCCCTGCCGGCGTGACAGTCGGCAGAAGTGACCGCTGGTAACCTGAGGGCCCAGCGGTTATTTTTTATGGCGCGTCACCTGCGACGTGCACCTCCTGCCTGACCTATGCCCATCACCCCGTCCGAGTCTATTCCGCAACCCATCGCCGCGACTGGCCGCCCGCCTGTGGTGGAGCAGGCTGACCCAGCGGTGCTGGCATTGTCTCAAGGTGGGTCAGTAGAGCGAGCCTATGCGGCGGCGCTACAGGCTAAGGGCTATCAGACAGATCCAGCGCAATTGCTCGCAATCAAAGCGTTGCAGCGCTGTGCGGACGAATGGACCCAATACAAAAGCAAGCGCGCGAACATCGTTAAGAAGTTGTTCTCTCGTCCACAGGTTCCGCGTGGCGTTTATATGTTTGGCGGGGTCGGCCGAGGCAAGAGTTTCCTCATGGACTGTTTTTTTCAAGCCGTCCCTATCGAGCGAAAGACGCGCTTACATTTCCATGAATTTATGCGGGAAGTGCATAGAGAGTTACGCGAGTTACAAGGCACGGTAAACCCCTTGGACGAGCTCGGTAAACGCATGGCAAAACGATTCAAGCTGATTTGCTTTGATGAGTTCCATGTCGCTGACGTCACCGATGCGATGATTCTTCACCGGTTGTTGGTGGCTTTGTTCACCCACGGTGTGGGCTTTGTAACCACGTCTAACTTCAAGCCAGATGACTTGTACCCCAATGGGCTGCACCGCGATCGGATCTTACCGGCGATTGCGCTTTTGAACGAGCGGCTGGAAGTCTTGAGCGTCGATGCAGGCACAGACTACCGTAGTCAAACACTGGCGTTGATGGACTTCTACCATCAGCCCAACGGTGCCGTAGCGGATACCGCCATGTCCGACGCCTTCACCCGCTTAGCGGAGGCTGCTGACGAGGCTCCTACCGTGCACATTGAGGCGAGAGACATTACCGCCAGACGTAAAGCGGGTGGCGTGATTTGGTTTGACTTCCGGGTGCTGTGCGGTGGTCCCCGTTCGCAAAACGATTACTTGGAAATCGCCACCCAATTCCATACTGTTTTCTTGAGTGATGTGCCGGAGATGGACGTGCGTCAGTCCAGTGAGGCCAGACGGTTTACGTGGCTGGTTGACGTGCTTTACGATCGCCGCGTCAAGCTCGTCATGTCTGCTGCGGTTGAGCCTGAGCGGCTGTATGTAACGGGTCCCATGGCGCACGAGTTTGTCCGAACGGTCTCACGTTTGGCCGAGATGCAGTCACAGGCATTTTTAGAGGAAGCCCGTCGTGATGTTGATACCGGGCTGACCTGATGGCAGCAGCAGACTGGGTGGCGGATATCCCGTGGGTGCAGCGTGCGGTCAACGCGTTTTCTGCCACGGGTGAGATGGGGTTGGCGGATGTGAACTACCGCCCACGGGCAGGGCAGCAGCGCATGGTGCAGCTGGTGGCCGACACCATTGCCCGCTCTGGTGCGCTGGTCGTTGAGGCGGGCACCGGCACGGGGAAGACCTTTGCCTATTTGGTTCCCGCTTTGTTGAGCGGAGAGCGTGTGATGGTGTCGACCGCGACCAAAGCGCTGCAAGACCAACTGTTTTTTAGAGACCTCCCGGGCTTGATTAACCGGCTGGGAATCCCCGTGCGCACCGCACTGCTAAAAGGGCGTAACAACTATCTGTGTACACACCGATTGAAAACGCACCTAGAGAGCGGAGCGATTGGTGATCGATTTTTAACCCGAGCCCTCGCGCAGGTGCAACGCTGGGCTGTTACGACGGTCAGCGGTGATTTGTCTGAGATGCCCGGTTTGGACGAGCGATCGGCCGTGATCCCGCTGGTGACGTCGAACCGTGATAACTGCCTTGGCGGTCAATGCCCCGACTTTAAGACCTGTCACTTACAAACCGCTAGGCGAGAGGCGCTAGCGGCTGACTTGGTGGTGGTGAACCACCACTTATTTTTTGCGGACCAAGCCATCCGCGAGTCTGGTATGGCGGAGTTGCTGCCGTCGGTGGGGGTTGCTATTTTTGACGAGGCGCACCAGCTCAATGAAATTGGCGTTCTTTTCTTGGGCACCCAACTGTCATCTTTTCAGTTATTGGACTTCAACCGTGATGTACTCGCCGCCGGGCTACAGCATGCGCGGGGTCTGTGCGATTGGACGGAGATCACTGGCCACTTTGAACGTTGTATTCGCGATGTGCGTTTAAGTTTGCCGGTGACAAGACAAAAAACCAGCACGCGATTCCCTTGGGTTGATGGCGTACCGGCGGGTGCCGACCCCACCTTGTGGGCGGAGTCTGTTGGCGCATTAGATGTGTCCTTCGACCGTGTGCGCGTTGCGCTGGATAGCGTGAGCGAGTTAGCGCCCGACTTCGAGCGCTTGGTCGCACGATGCGAAACCAGCGTGGCACGATTGCGCGATTTGCGACAAGACGTTGCCGACGACCATGTGCGCTGGTTAGAGGCAGGTAGCCAGTGGCGATGGGTGGATAGTCCACTGGACAGCGCGGCTGCTTTTCAGCGCGCAGCCCAAATGGCTGCGCGGGGTGCGTCATCGGCTGGCGTGGATAGCGCGTCGATTTCGAAAACAGGCACGGAAACAGAAACAGAAACGGACACAGATGGTGAGCACAAAGGCTCAGGCCCCAAGGCCTGGATTTTTACGTCAGCGACCCTGGGTGACGATGCGCAGTTAGATTGGTTTGCCAAACCCCTGGGGCTGGACGCCGCTACCCGCGCCGTGGTCAGTAGCCCCTTTGACTTCTCTACCCAAGCGGCGCTGTGGGTGCCGCGCGACTTACCCAAGCCGACGGATCCCGGCCATGCGCTGGTCTTGGCCCGGCGCGTCAGTCAGTGGGTGGTTCCGTTGCAAGGCCGAACGATGGTGCTGACCACCAGCCTGCGCGCACTCGGCATCATCGCGGAGACCCTAAGGGAAGCGCTTAGCGGTCAAAACATAGAGGTGTTGGTTCAGGGCGAAAGTAGCAAACACGCCTTGTTATCGCGTTTTCGCTCCTACGGGGATGCTGTGTCTCAACGACAGCAGCGCAGCGAGGGCGAGGTCACCGCCAACGGGGCGGTACTGGTGGCGTCAGTCTCCTTTTGGGAGGGGGTCGATTTGCCGGGCGACGCGTTGCAACTCGTGGTGCTGGATAAGCTGCCGTTCCCTGTGCCCGATGACCCACTCACGCAAGCCAGAGCGCGGCGCATCACTGAGCGCGGGTTATCGCCGTTTACCGAGCAGGTGTTACCCGACACCGCCATTGCATTGAAGCAGGGCGCGGGTCGCTTGATCCGCTCTGAGCGAGACCGCGGCGTGTTGGTTATCGGTGACCAGCGCTTGGTCACCATGGGCTATGGTCGGCGGCTGATGCAGGCCTTGCCCAACATGCAACGCCTCGAGACCGAGGCGGACATGTTGGCTTACCTACATGGTGTGATCACCAAAACTTCCACCACGGGCTAGCACCGTCACCGCTCTCGTCCGCAGCGGGGGGCGGGGCCTCTCCCGTGGTTTTAAGCTTCTCAGGCGACGAGGCACGCGCAGCGTTGCTGTAGGTCGCGCTCAAAACACGCTTGGCATCGTCGCGCAGCTGTGTCATGCCTAGGGCATCGTAGGAAGAAATAAGCACCTGCAACGCACCTTCTAATGCGGGCGCGTCCTTGAAGTTGTTTATCGCATATTGGGCGCGGTTGACGGCGGCCAAGTGCATCGTGCGTGATGCGTAGTAACGCGCGACGTTCACCTCTGACTGCGCCAACGAGTTCACAATAAACGCAATGCGTAACGCCGCATCGTCGCTGTAGCGCGAATCCGGAAAGCGCTCAATGAGCTCGTTAAACGCGGCATACGAATCCTTAGCCGCCTTTTGGTCTCGCTCACTCAGATCTACGTTCGCTAAGGCGCCAAACAGGCCCAAGTCGTCATTGAAGTTGACCAGACCCTCTAGGTACAAGGCGTAGTCCATCGCCGGACTGGCTGGGTGCAAGCGCTTAAATCGCTTAATGGCGGCAAGCGCCTCAGCGGGCGATGCGCCACGATAATGCATGTAAGCTTTGTCAAGCTGTGCCTGTTGAGCCAAGGGGGTGCCCGCCGCACGACCCTCTAGCTTTTCGTACAAGGCGGCTGCCTTGTCGAAAGCGCCTGCGTCTTGCTCGTCCTTCGCTTCTTGATAGATGCGGTTTGGACTCCAGTCGGCGGTCGGATCCTTGGGTTTTGGGGCAGCGCAACCGCCCAAAATACTGGCGACGCCCAGTAGCCACGCCGCTGTTGATAATCTAGTCATGTGACTTGGGTTCCAATGGGTTCAGAAAACGGTTGGGCGTGCCCTAGGTCAGGACAATAAGCGCCGTCGTTTACTTCGAAAATTATAGCTAGGCTTACGGAACCATGAAAAACTTGTCTGAAGATATACCCACCGCGGCGGAAGAGGTTGATGGCGGTGTGGAGACAGACCAAACGGAGTGTTTGCAGTTGCTGGTCGGCGTCGATGCACATCAGGAGCGTATCGACCGATTTTTGGTTGCTGAGGTGCCCGGCTTTTCCCGTTCTTATTTGTCGCAGTTGGTCGTCCAAGGGGCGGTCACCATCAACGCGGTAGCCGTGCGCAAGCCGGCCCACAAAGTACGGGCAGGCGACACCGTTACGGTAGAGGTCAGGCCGACGCAACAAGCGATGGCATTTAAACCCGAGCCGGTTCCCTTGTCCGTGGTCTTTGAGGATGCGCATCTCGCCGTCATCGACAAACCGGCGGGCTTGGTGGTCCACCCCGGGGCAGGCAACTGGACAGGTACCTTGTTGAATGGCTTATTGCACCGGTACCCCGATGCGGTGCATCTGCCCAGGGCTGGAATTGTTCATCGATTAGATAAGGACACGAGTGGACTCATGGTCGTGGCCCGCAGCCGGCAAGCCTTTGATCAGCTCACCCTGCGTTTGGCCGCTAGGGACGTTCACCGCGTTTATCTCGCTATTTGCCATGGGCGCTGGTTGCGGTCCTCGGATGCCTCGCTGGGTGTCAGTTTGACGCAGGCGATTGGGCGCGATGTGAAAAATCGACTCCGTATGGCGGCCTTGGAACGGGGGGTGACCCACGGCAAGCCCGCGCGAACCGATGTTTATGTGTTGGATACGCAGGCGGCTCACAGCCTGGTGCGTTGCAAATTACATACGGGAAGAACCCACCAGATTAGGGTACACATGGCCGCCGCTAATCACCCCTTGGTGGGCGACGTCCTGTACGGCGGCAAGGCCGCGCTGGGCATGACGCGCCAGTCGCTGCATGCACACCAGCTGTCCTTTCACCACCCAGTCACAGAGGCCCTGCTATCGTGGGTCAGTGATCTACCCACAGATTTCAATATGGCGTTGACAGCGGCCGGGCTACATTACAATGGTGAGCATGTGCTGTGGCCTTTCCAAGGCTAGACACCTCTTATTCAAGTTGACCCGCCACACGGGTTAACGGTCCCCGACCCGCGTATCGCGTGGTGTTAACTTCATCGGACCTTTTTGCATGCAAACGACGGATGCCAAACGTGTTCTCGAAACGGCCTTAATTTGTGCCGGTCAAGCTGTGACCGTTCGCGAGTTGGTTGCTTTGTTCGACGGCGCGCTATCACCAGACACCATTAAGCGATTGCTACAAGAGCTGCAGCTCGAGTGGACCCATCGCGGGGTGGAGCTCGTTCCTGTGGCGACGGGTTGGCGCTTTCAGAGCCGACCCGAGTTGCGCGAGTACCTTGACCGACTGCATCCCGAGAAGCCGCCGCGTTATACGCGTGCTGCCATGGAGACGCTGGCGATCATCGCCTATCGACAGCCGGTAACGCGTGGCGACATAGAGGATATCCGTGGCGTCACGGTGAACTCACTCATCATTAGGCAATTAGAGGATCGGGGTTGGGTGGAGGTGATTGGGCATCGTGAGACGGTTGGTCGTCCGGCCTTGTTAGCCACGACGCGCCAGTTCTTAGATGACCTCGGTTTGGCCTCGCTCGATCAGTTACCCGACTTACAGGATGCGGGGGCAGACGCCCTGATGGTCGCGGGCTTGGTGGGAGCCGACGAGCTTGAGTTGGACCTACACCCTCATGACGACGTGCCTGAGGGAGCGCCGTCAGAAACGAAACCAGATACAGATGCGGCCGACGATGGCGCACCTCTTAGCGATGTTGTGACTGACACCGCACCGGACACGCTTGTGTCCCCACCAACCGAAGACGAATCTGATGAACGATCCTGAGCAGGACGACACGGCTAACGCCCCATCGACAGAAGACAGCCCACCGACTGCCAGTGAGCCCAATGCGGCTGGTCACAACCACGTCAGCTTTGAGGATGTGATCAGTGGCGCTTTTGACAGCGAGACCGCTGTGGATGCATCCGCGCCAGAGCAGGGCGGTAGCGCGAAGCGTGTCTTGGCCGCGGAGTCCAACAGTCCAAAGTTGCACAAGGTGTTGGCGCAAGCGGGTATGGGGTCACGCTTGGAGATGGAGGCCTTGATTGTTGAGGGGCGGATCTCCGTCAACGGCGAGCCTGCGCACGTTGGCCAACGCATCAAGTTCGGCGATACGATCAAGGTGAACGGGCGTCAAATTCGCGTGCGCATCGACCCACCGCCACCACGCGTGTTGGCTTATCACAAGCCAATTGGGGAGGTGGTGACCCATGATGACCCGCAAAACCGTCCCACCGTGTTTCGGCGTTTACCCAAGCTGCAGCATGGCAAATGGCAGTCGGTTGGTCGCTTGGACTTAAACACCGAAGGTCTGTTGCTGTTCACCAGCTCCGGGACCTTGGCAAATCAGCTCATGCACCCGCGTTTTGGCTTGCAGCGTGAGTATGCCGTGCGTGTGTTGGGCGCGTTGAGCAATGTTGAGAAGCAAAAGTTGCTTGATGGGGTCAGCTTAGAGGACGGTACGGCGCAGTTTTCGTCCGTAGTGGATGGCGGGGGCGAGGGTTCTAACCATTGGTATCGCGTGACCATTGGTGAGGGACGTAACCGCGAGGTGCGTCGCATGATCGAGGCGGTGGGCCATGCCGTTAGTCGTTTGATACGCATTCGTTACGGTAGCGTGGAGTTGCCGCGTGGTCTACGCCGAGGCGCTTGGGTGGAGCTGGATTGGGGCGATATCGAGCTATTAGCTCAAGAGGCCAATGAGGCCTTGCCCGTGGCTAAACCCTCTGGCCGTTCGGCCAACCCGCAGGCGGGCAAGTCAGGCCGTACAGCGGGCTTGGGTCGCTCTGTGAAGACGACGTACGCCAAGTCTGGCGGGCGTCGTCCCAGCACCCCTCAGGGGTGGGACATGCGTGCGGAGGCCGATGCGGAGAAGCGCGCAAAACGGACTACGCGGCGACCAACACGTGTGGGCCCCACAGGGGAGCCCGATCCATTGAAGACGTCTTTTGGCTACATCGGTGGCGACGCCTTACAGCGCCAGCGAGACCGCACCAGCACCGGTGGCAAGGGTCGTAAGAAGCCGCGTTGAGCCAGGCCGTGCGGTGGGGGCTGCCAGCCGTCAGCGCGCACGCACGTTTGATAAACAGGGGGCTTAGCAGGTTAGAATAGGAGGCTAAGCTGGCAGCGTTGCCGGCGACGCACGTGTAAATTTTAATTCAAGGTAAATACCCATGGCAATCGAGCGCACCCTTTCCATTATCAAGCCAGACGCCGTCGCGAAAAACGTGATCGGTCAAATCTACGCCCGCTTTGAAGCAGCTGGTCTGAAAATCGTCGCTGCAAAAATGGCGCACCTGTCACGTCCAGAAGCAGAGGCTTTTTACGGCGTTCACAAAGAGCGTCCTTTTTTCAAGGACTTGGTTGATTTCATGATCTCCGGTCCCGTCATGATCCAAGCCTTAGAGGGCGAAGGCGCCATTGCTAAAAACCGTGACCTGATGGGCGCGACAGATCCTAAGAAGGCCGATGCAGGCACTATCCGTGCGGATTTTGCTGACAGCATCGATGCGAATGCGGTTCACGGCTCAGACGCTGCTGAAACGGCTGCGGTTGAAATTGCCTTTTTCTTCGCAGGCATGAATGTCTACGCGCGTTAATGCAACATGACGGCTAACCTACTCGATTTTGATCTCGAGGGCTTAGCCGCCTTTTGCGAAGAGTTGGGTGAAAAACGCTTTCGAGCAACCCAACTCTACCGCTGGATACACCAACGTGGTGTGCGTGATTTCGACGCCATGTCTGACCTGGCCAAGAGCCTGCGTCAAAAACTTCCCGACGTGGCCCATATCGCGTCGCTCCCCGTTTTAAGCCGACAAAATGCATCAGACGGCACGATCAAGTGGCTGTTTGATGTTGGATCTGGCGATGCGGTCGAGGCCGTGTACATTCCCGAGTCTGATCGCGGCACGCTGTGCATTTCGTCGCAAGCGGGTTGCGCGGTTGGCTGCCGCTTTTGTTCCACGGGGCATCAGGGCTTTAGTCGCAACTTGACCACCGCTGAAATCATCGGTCAGCTTTGGTTTGTCGAGCACACACTCCGGGCTGAGCGCAACACCACCGACCGTGTGGTGACCAATGTGGTGATGATGGGCATGGGCGAGCCTCTGCAAAATTACAACGCGTTGGTACCGGCCCTAAGAACCATGTTGCATGACAACGCCTACGGCTTGTCGCGCCGACGCGTCACCGTCAGTACATCGGGCGTGGTGCCTATGATTGACCGTTTGGGGCTGGATTGCCCGGTTGCGCTGGCGGTGTCTTTGCATGCGCCTAACGACGCGCTGCGCAGTGACTTGGTCCCGCTCAACCGAAAGTACCCTCTGGCAGAGCTATTGGCGGCATGCGCGCGTTACTTGCCGCATGCGCCACGTGATTTTTTGACCTTTGAGTACTGCATGCTCAAGGGGTGTGAATGACCAGCCTAGCCATGCGCGGGAGCTCATCGCCTTGGTCACATCGTTCAATGGCGGACAGGGCTTGCATTGCAAGTTCAATTTGATCCCGTTCAATCCGTTTCCCGACTCGGGTTTAACGTGCTCAGACAAAGCGACCGTGCAGGCATTTGCCGACCTGTTGTCGCAGGCTGGCATCGTGACCACGGTGCGCAAGACGCGCGGGGATGACATTGATGCGGCCTGCGGGCAGTTGGCTGGCGAGGTTCTGGACCGTACCAACGCAGCCAAGCGCATGGCCACTTTGCGGCAAGGCACGGGGACGGTGCACACCATCCAAGTCACCGCGGCGTCCGCGCACAATGTCCGTTAATATTTGCGGTGGGACTTGCCGAAGGAGACCTCTATGAGTAAAGCAAACGATCAGCCGTCTGAAATGAACACAGAGCCCGCGCCCGTCGATAAACCAGGCTGGATCCTACTGCAAGAAGCGCGGCTGGCACAGGGCATGGATATTGAGCCTCTCGCGGCGATCCTAAAAATCCCCGCGCGCAAAATCGAGGCGCTGGAGGCAGGCGCCCTCAGTGGCGTGGGCGATTTGACTTTTAGCCGTGCCTTGGCGGGTAGTATTTGCCGCCAGTTGCGTATTGATGCGAAACCGATTTTGGCGGCATGGCCGACGCGGGATACGTTGGCGCGCGAGGTGCCCTTGAACCTGCCCAACGACGGCGCGGCCAGCGCCGCCACAGCGTTGCCACCCGAAGCGACCACCGGATCCGGTGGGCGTGTTGTCTGGGCTGTGCTCGTTCTTATTTTGGTCGGCATCGGGGTGTGGTTGGCCGTGACCGAATTGCAGCGAGGCAGCGAACGTCGCGAAAAGGCTGTGGGCGCCGCCGAGCGCTTGGCGCCCGAGACGGGGCCCGGCATCGCAAACCAGTTGGTGATCTCGCCTGTCGAGGGTAGCTCGTCAGAGAGCGGAGCTGACGATGTGAAAGCGGCCAAGCCCGTACTGGCCGCACCCGTCAAAGCCGCACCTGTCAAAGTAGCGCCTGTCACGGCCGCTGCCACCGCGACATCACCTCCGGCAACATCAGCCTCGGCAACATCGCTAGACGCGCCAGCAAACGTGGCCACTCCCCCGTTGACACCGCCACCCCCAGTCCCTACCGAGGTGGTGCCGGTGGCACCAACGCCGACGGTCGGTACGGTGCCTGTTCAGAAGCGTAATCAGCCGTTATCTTCCGCCGATATTGGCCAACACGCATTGGTCTTAAGCGCCGTGACTGAGTCGTGGGTGGAGGTGATTGGCCGGTCCGGTACACGGGTCTTTACCCGCCTGATGAGCCCGGGTGACTATGTCGTTTTNGGGGATGAGGATCTGCCGTATAACGTGNTGGTNGGCAATGCGGTGGGTGTGCGCGTCTTCTCGCGCGGCNAGCCTGTGGATGTGCAGGCAACGGCGCGTNTGAACGTGTCGCGCTTTGACGTGAACTGAATTAAACAGATACAGGGTTTTCAAATGACGACCACTCCAGCAACGACAACGACAGAGACAACGACAACGACCGCCGCACCGGTCACGATCTCGCAAGCCCAGAAGCGTCAAACGCTGCAAGCCCGTGTGGCTTGGGGCGACCACGTTGTGACCGTCGGAGGCGATGCGCCGGTGCGGGTGCAGTCGATGACAAACACGGACACAGCGGACGCCGTGGCCACCGCGATACAGGTAAAAGAGCTGGCTCAGGCGGGCTCTGAGTTGGTGCGCATCACGGTCAACAACGATGAGTCGGCCAAGGCCGTGCCCTACATACGCGAGCAATTAGACCGTATGGGAATCATGACTCCCTTGGTCGGTGACTTTCATTACAACGGCCATCGTTTGTTGGCCGACCACCCTGATTGCGCGCAGGCCCTGTCCAAGTACCGTATCAATCCGGGTAACGTGGGTCGGGGTGAGAAGGGCGATAAGCAGTTTGCCCAGATGATCGAGATGGCCTTGCGCTGGGACAAACCCGTTCGCATTGGCGTCAATTGGGGTAGCTTGGATCAGGATTTATTGGCCTCGATGATGGATGCCAATAGCCTGCGCGCGACGCCTTGGGACGTTAAGCAAGTCATGGTTGAAGCGCTGATTTCATCCGCGCTGGCCTCGGCTGAAACGGCCCAGCGTTTAGGTATGTCGCCCGCTCAAATTTTGCTCTCCTGCAAAGTCAGCGGTGTGCAGGAGTTGATCACGGTGTATCAATCGCTGGCGACGCGCTGTAACTATGCGCTGCATCTCGGCTTGACCGAGGCGGGCATGGGGACCAAGGGTACCGTGGCCTCGGCTACCGCCTTGGCGGTTTTGCTACAGCAAGGTATTGGTGACACCATCCGCGTATCGCTGACACCCGAGCCAGGGGAAGCGCGTACCCAAGAGGTGGTGGTTGCGATGGAGATTTTGCAATCATTGGGCTTGCGCGCGTTTGTTCCGAGTGTCACGGCCTGTCCCGGTTGTGGTCGGACGACCAGTAGCGTCTTTCAAGAATTGACCAAAGAGATTGATGACTACATGCGCGACGCCATGGTGGATTGGCGCGACCAATACCCCGGTGTTGAGAGCATGAAGGTCGCGGTCATGGGCTGTATCGTCAATGGGCCTGGTGAGAGCAAGCATGCCGATATCGGTATCAGTCTGCCGGGCACCGGCGAGGCGCCCAGTGCACCGGTCTACATCGATGGCGAAAAGGCCATGACACTCCGAGGCGATGGCATCGGTGCGCAATTTAAAGCGGTTGTGGAAAGCTATGTGCAGAAGCGCTACGGCGCCTCACAAAACACAGCGGCATAACATGCTACGAGGCGGCGTCAGTCGCTGTTGACATTGGTATTTTTGTAACGAGTTTTATGGCTGAAAAGTTAGTTGCCGTTAAAGGCATGAACGATATTCTCCCCGCGGAGTCCGCGCATTGGGAATGGCTGGAGTCCGAGTTGAGGGACTTGATGGCAACGTACGCGTATCGCAATGTACGAACACCCATTGTGGAGCCAACCGGGCTGTTTGTCCGTGGGCTTGGCGAGGTCACCGATATCGTCGAAAAGGAGATGTACTCCTTCGAAGACCGCCTGAACGGCGAGGCCCTGACACTGCGCCCAGAGGCGACGGCAGGCGTGGTGCGCGCAGTGGTGGAGAACAATTTGTTGTATGACGGCCCGCGCCGTCTGTACTACACATGGGCCCGATGTTTCGTCATGAGCGCCCTCAGCGCGGTCGCTATCGACAGTTTCATCAGGTGGGTGCAGAGGCCTTGGGTTTTGCAGGTCCAGATGTCGATGCAGAACTGATTTTTATGGCGTGCGATTTGTGGGCAAAGCTTGGCCTCACACAGGTGCGTTTAGAGATCAACAGCCTTGGTCAGCCCGATGAGCGCTTGGCGCATCGCGAGGCGCTGATCAGCTACCTCAGCGCCCAAGAGTCGTTATTGGATGAGGAGGCCAAGCGCCGCCTGCACAGCAACCCTTTGCGCATCCTAGATACGAAAAACCCTGCGATGCAGGGCTTGGTAAATGACGCGCCCAAGTTGATGGATTATTTGGGCGAGGCCTCGTTGGCCCACTTCAATGGATTGCGCGCCATTCTCGACGACGCGCAGGTGCCTTATCACATCAACCCGCGCTTGGTTCGCGGCATGGACTACTACAACCTGAGCGTGTTTGAGTTTGTGACCGAGGAGCTGGGCTCGCAAGGAACCATTTGTGCGGGCGGGCGCTATGACGGCCTGATTGCGCAGATTGGCGGCAAGCCTGCGCCGGCTGTTGGGTGGGCGTTAGGGGTTGAGCGGATTTTGGAGCTGTTGAAGAGCCAGTCCTTGTTGCCTGCAGCGCCGGTGCCCGATGTGTACGTGGTCGTTCCCAGCGCCGATCATGCGATGGTGGCGGCACAGGTCTGCCGCGCCTTGCGCACGGCGGGTGCTCAGGTGCACATGCACGCGGGTACCGCAGATGGTCAAGGAAGCATGAAGTCGCAGTTCAAGCGTGCAGACGGTAGCGGCGCCACCTGGGCCGTGATTCTAGGCGGAGATGAGCTGGCTGCTGGGGCGGTGTCGGTCAAACACTTGAGGGGCGGGGCCGATGCGCAAGGGACGGTGTCCTTGGGCGATCTCGCAGCTTGGTGGGCGGGACAGGCGGCCTAAGCCCAGCGTCGCCGTGTTCGCTGAGGCATTCTTGCCCAGTCGCCCATAAAAGAGCGGACTACGCCCTACAATAGCCAGTGCACGGGTGCCCAGTGGGCCGCGTGCAACCGTGACATTTTTATACCTTAGACAGACGCAGGCAGGCATGGCGACACAACAACTCGATCTAGAAGAGCAAGAGCAACTTGATAAGCTCAAGGATTTTTGGCGTAAATGGGGCAATGCCATCACGTGGGTGGTGATCGCTTTATTGAGCGGCTACGCGGCATTCAATGGCTGGCAGTTTTGGCAAAACAAGCAAGCGCAAAAAGCGGGCGCAATTTATGACCAAGTAACGCAAGCGGTTGCGGCCAAAGACGTGCCCCGTTTGACGCGTGTCGTCGGTGATTTTCGCAATGAGGCCAGTGCCTCAATCCTGTTGCAACACAGTGAACTGGCGCTCGCCAAATTGGCGGCTGACAACGGTGACTATGCTGTCGCGGCTGCCGCGCTAGATCGTGTCATCGCGGACGGTCATGACGAAGGGCTGACAGCAGTGGCGACGTTGCGTTTGGCTGGCGTTTATATGCAGCAAGGCGCGATGGACAAAGCCAAGGCGTTACTAGCGGGCGAGTGGGCTGTTGCGTTTCAGGGCTTAGTCTCTGACCGTCTGGGCGATATTGCGATGGCGGCATCCGACAAAGAAACAGCGCTAGCGGCGTATCAACAGGCGTGGGCCACTTTGAGCGAAGATGCGGCCTACCGCCGGCTGGTTGAGGTCAAGTTGAATGCACTCGGTGCGGTCGCCGGGGTTTCCGGGGTTGTGGGGGCGCAAACAAAGTGATGAACCGCATGGTTTTACGCGTGCTGGGCTACGGCGTGGGCTTGTTCTTGGTTGGCCACTTGGCAGCATGCTCCTCTGTCGACGTGCCACAACCAACCCCGCTCAAGCCGTTAGAGCCGCTACTCAGCGTCTCAGAGGTTTGGCAAGCGCCATTGGGCGGCGAGGTCGGTGACGGTCTGCGCATGGCAGCGCATGACAACTTGTTGGCAGCTGCCACACTTGATGGCCTGCTGCGGGTGATCGATACAGAGACGGGTGAGACGCGTTGGTCAGCGCAGTCAGAGACCGCGCTGATCGCGGGCGTTGGTTTTGATGGCAAGCGCGTCGCGGCCATTGATACCGAAAATGGACTGCAGGTTTTTGAAGCGGGCAAGCATCTATGGACAGCCCGCTTACCTGCGCGCAGTTATACCCAGCCCTTGCTTGCGGGCGGGCGGGTGTTCGTCTTACTGAGCGACCGCCGTGTGGGCGCCTTTGATGCCGATACCGGGGCGCAACTGTGGCTGCGTCGCTATGCAGACTCAACATTGGTGCTGGCCCACCCCGGTTTATTGGCGGCGGTAGCCAATACCTTGGCGGTCGGTTTAGGTGAGCGGTTTAGTGCGATCAACCCCGATAATGGCGCCTTGCTGTGGTCGACGCCGCTGGTTCGCCCAAGAGGTATTGACGAACTGGAGCGCCTGGCTGACTGGGTGAGCGGGGCGGTTTTTGCAGGTACCCGCGTCTGTGGGCAAGCCTTTCAAAATGCCGTCGGCTGTATTGATCTTGCGACGCGCCGTGCGGAGTGGACGGTCCCGTCTAGCGGGGTGAACGGATTGGCGGGCGATGTTGCGGCGCTTTACAGCATCGATGCGACAGGAAAAATTTCCGCAATGAAGACGGACAGTGGGGCGTCTATTTGGACGCAACGAGATTTGTTACTGCGCGGCTTGACTGCGCCCTTGTTGCTGGGTCAAACAATCGCTATCGGAGACTTCGCGGGCTACGTGCACTGGTTGTCACGGACAGACGGCCAGATCATGACGCGCATGTCAACAGATGGGTCGCCCATCGTTGGCGCGCCGTTGTTGGTTAATGGCACGGCCGTCGCTGTGACTAAGCAAGGCACGGTGTACGCATGGCGACCACAATGAAGCCTGTGATTGCCCTGGTCGGGCGTCCCAACGTGGGCAAATCCACGTTGTTTAACCGGATGACAAAGACGCGTGATGCCATCGTCGCTGACTACGCGGGGTTGACCCGCGATCGGCATTATGGATCCGGTCGCTTGGGTGCTAGAGAATTTATTGTCATTGATACCGGTGGCTTTGAGCCCACGGCAGAAACCGGCATCATCAAAGAAATGGCCAAGCAAACGCGTCAAGCGGTCGCCGAGTCAGATGTGGTGATTTTCGTGGTGGACGCGCGCGAGGGCTTGAGTGCGCAGGACCATGACATCGCCTCGTTTCTTCGCCGTTTGGGCAAACCCTGTTTGTTGGTTGCCAACAAGGCGGAGGGGATGACCCAAGGGATACAGCTGACCGAGTTTTACGAGCTGGGCTTTGGCGAGGTAATTCCCGTTTCGGCCGCACACGGGCAAGGTACGCGAAGCCTCATTGAGTTGGCATTAGAGCCGCTCAACTTGCCGGAGTTGGATGACGAGCCTGAAGTTGATGACGGAACCATCCGTCTCGCCGTTGCCGGACGCCCCAACGTGGGCAAGTCGACGTTGATCAATGTTTGGCTAGGTGAAGAGCGGTTGATTGCCTTCGACATGCCCGGCACGACGCGGGATGCGATTAGCGTGCCGTTCACCAAAGACGAACAAAAATACGAGCTCATTGACACCGCTGGCTTGCGCCGTCGGGGCAAGGTGTTTGAGGCGATCGAGAAATTCTCGGTGGTAAAAACCCTGCAGGCGATTGAGCGAGCCAATGTCGTGGTGCTCCTGATTGACGCAATACAAGGTGTCACGGATCAAGACTCGCATATTGCGGGCTTCATTGTTGAAAGTGGCCGCTCCGTTGTCGTCGCGATCAATAAATGGGATGCCGTTGACAGTTATCAGCGTGAATTGGTGAAGCGGTCCATTGAGCAACGTCTGGCTTTTTTGCGTTTCGCTGACGTCTTTACGATTTCAGCGATCAAACGCCAGGGCTTGGAACCGGTTTGGAAGGCCATTGCGCACGCGCATGCGTCGGCCACGCGCAAAATGCCCACCCCCAAACTCAGCCGTATTTTGGAAGAGGCGGTCGCCTACCAGCAACCCCAACGCAGCGGTATGTTCCGGCCTAAGTTGCGCTATGCCCACCAAGGGGGCATGAACCCGCCGGTTGTGGTGGTACACGGTAACTCGCTGGAGCACGTAACAGAAGCCTATAAGCGCTACCTCGAGGGGCGGATTCGAGAGGCGTTTGACCTGACAGGCACGCCCCTGCGTGTCGAGATGAAGAGCGCTGACAACCCCTACGCCAACAAGTCGTAAATTCCTTAAACCCTGTCGCGGCGCGGTTTTATTTAAAATCGATATCGGCGCGATGTGGTAAGGTTAATCTTTTAAAGCACACAACACGGACCATATCGTGAGTAATAACAAAGGCCAACTTTTGCAAGACCCGTTCTTAAACCAATTACGGCGCGAGCATGTCCCTGTTTCCATCTATTTAGTGAATGGAATCAAGCTTCAGGGGCAAATTGAATCGTTTGACCAGTACGTCGTCTTATTGCGTAATACGGTAACTCAAATGGTTTATAAGCATGCTATTTCAACGATTGTGCCTGGACGTCCGGTGCAATTTACGGGGCCGGGCGACACAGAGCAAACTGCCGAGTGAGTGAAGACGCGCCCAAGGTCGTCTTGGTCGGCGTTGACTTCGGGCTACCCAATTTTGACGCGGAGCTAACCGAGCTAGGCCTGTTAGCCGAGTCAGCAGGCTTTGTCGTTGCTGAACGTGTGACCTGTAAGCGGCGCGCACCCGACGCTGCCCTGTTCATTGGCACGGGAAAAGCAGACGAAATCAAGCTCATTGCAGAGGGCGTTGGTGCAACAGAGATTCTGTTTGACCAAGCCCTGAGCCCCGCCCAACAACGCAATCTCGAGCGAACCATGGGCTTGGCGGTCAACGACCGTATTTTGCTTGTTCTCGAAATTTTCTCTCAACGGGCGCGTAGCTTCGAGGGCAAGTTGCAAGTCGAGTTGGCTCGTTTGCAGTACCTAACGACGCGACTGGTCAGGCGTTGGTCTCACCTAGAGCGCCAGCGCGGCGGCGTTGGCCACCGAGGTGGCCCCGGAGAGCGCCAAATTGAGTTGGATAGACGCATGCTGAATGACAGCATCAAACGAACCAAGGAGCGACTGACCAAGGTCAAGCGCCAGCGTCAAACCCAGCGCAAGCAGCGAGAGCGCTCGGGTACCTTCAAGGTATCGATTGTTGGCTACACCAATGCGGGCAAATCCTCGCTGTTTAATGCCTTGGTTAAAGCGCAAAGCTACGCCGCAGATCAGCTGTTTGCCACCTTGGACACCACCACGCGCCAAATGTACCTAGCGCCAGTCGAGGCCTCGATATCGATCTCTGACACCGTCGGCTTTATTCGGGATTTGCCTCACGGCTTAGTGGCGGCCTTTTCTGCCACCTTGCAAGAGTCGGTGGAAGCCCATTTGCTATTGCACGTTGTAGATGCGGCAAACCCCGCTAGTTTTGAGCAAATTATGGCGGTGCGGGAGGTCTTGGCCGAGATTGATGCGGGTGAAATTGAGCAGATCTTGGTTTTCAACAAAGCCGACCTGATCGAACACGACAAAGCCCCAGAGCGCATGCGCGATGAGTTGGTGCATGACGGCCGGGCGATCACGCGTATTTTCGTGAGTGCTCAGACAGGAGAGGGGCTTGATGGCTTGCGCGACCTGCTCGCAGAGCGCTATCAGGCATTCGCCACCGACCCCGCTGCTTACATCCCGGAAACAGACGACCCACGGTTTGCGCACTTAGCGCGTTAACCCTAATGCCCCTAGGCTGTGAGCGGGCGAACAACTCATGCCACAATTAAACCCATTGAAAACAGATCGGATATCCATTACATGACTGCGATTTCGCGACTTACTAATCGGCCAGGCATCTTTGCGCGTCTGGTGCGGGTGTTTAACCTCAACGGTTCAGACTGGGGCCGGGGCGAGAATGACAAGCCTAAATCAGACCAACCCAGTGGCTCTGACGAGGAGCGTCAGCACGACAACGTTGAGCCAATCCGCCCATCCGGACAAGGCGGTTCGTCACAACGTCCGCGTAACCAAGACGGGCCGCCCGACTTGGATGAACTGTGGCGTGACTTCAATCAGCGTTTAGGCGGCCTCTTTGGCGGCTCGAACGGACGTAATGGGAACGGCAACGGCAATGGCAATGGCAACGGTTCTCCGCCACCCTTCCGTCCAGACGGCAAGTCTGCCGGTATCGGCGCGGGCCTGATCGCCGGTGTGCTGCTGCTGATCTGGTTGT